>Ga0156398_1115_pt1 | contig 9540 bp, 5 predicted proteins | sample RifOxyA3_FD_108042 | JGI IMG/M metagenome (GOLD analysis project Ga0156398, IMG submission 108042) | Candidatus Melainabacteria bacterium RIFOXYA12_FULL_32_12 | reverse complement strand
TCTTGTAATCTGACAACGTTATTTTGATCAGGTTGTGTTATATAAACGGCACCATTATTATTAACTGCTATCATCCTTGGATTTTTAAGGTTTTTAGCAAATACATTAACTTGAAACCCCTCAGGTACTTTTAGCTGTGCTAATAACTCTTCACTGAAGGGTCTCTGTTCAGGGCTGTATGAAGTAACTCTCCCGGATTGTTCTTGTTGATTTTCTTGTGTCTGGCATGAAGATGTACTAATTAATAGAAATACTGTTAAAAGTAGCATTAAACTTAAATATGACCTCATATGATCACCTCTTTTTAAATAATTCCTATTATTAAGCCTATTGCAATTCCGAAAAGAGAGATAAATACCATTATTCTTATTGTTTTTATAGTTATTTTTTCTATAAAATGGCTTGCAATAAATGAACCTAAGATTGCTGATAAACTTGCTGCTGTTAAAATAGGAATTCTACCGATTAATTCTGAAGATGGGAAGCTAATACCGTATACAATAATGCGGGTAATATCCACCAATGCAGCAATAACCATATTAGAAGCAATGAATTCCTCTTTACTTAAATTGGTCTGAATAAGAAATACACTTCGAAAAGCTCCCTGATGTCCTGATAATCCCCCAAAAAAACCGCTTAAAATTCCTCCAATTGCAAGATGCTCCTTTTTTAGGGAAAGTATCTTTGTCTTAGGTATAGATTCTAGTACAATAAAAAACATTATAATTATTGCAATTATAAATTTGACAAGCGAAACGTGAAACTGGTATCCAAAAATCTGATAATCGATAAAAAGGTTTAATTTTGATATTACTGATAGAAGATATGCACCGATAATAGCCGCTAAAATTGCAGGTAGTCCAAATTTTATTACAACTCTTCTATTTGCAAACTTTACCAGAATAGCTGATCTGAACAAGCTATTTATCAGGTGAACTACAGCAGTCAATCCAATAGCTATGTTAACAGGAAAAAATACTGCAAATACAGGCATCAACATGGTACCGAGCCCAAAACCTGCAAACAGGGTCAGTCCACTAACCATAAATGCAGCTATGCAAATCAATAAAAATTCCAATGATTTGTCCTTATATCAGAATTTTAGGCATTTATATTGTTATAAATTTGCTAAGAATTTTCTAGACACAAAAGATCAGAATTTATATAAGGACAGCGTAAAAAATACTTATGGATTTTGATGAAAAAATGCGAAGCAGGAGTGAAATTTTCGGGAAGAGCAGCTTCGCTGGTCTGGACCGAAAACAAAACTCATTCTATCTTTGGTTATTTTTGTAGGTGACTCAGTCACACTATTAAAGTCCTTAACTATTTCAACCTTATATATGTGCCTTTGGCACTTCTTATAAGTATTAATAATCCATATTTAATTTAATATATTAACTATAAAAGTAGATTGGATAATTGTTATAGTTATATTAATTAAAACTACGACTTAATTAGCTAATAACCGGTTTCTGATTAAAGATCAGAATTTTATATAAAAGACGGACTAAAAAAGATAAAACTACTTAAAAGTTTTGATCAAAAATAACGGTATTCTTTTTTGCATTCAGTTACCCACCTGACTTTTATTATGAAAGTAAGAATTCCTAAAGTGAGTATAGTTGCAAAAATACCTGGTGCTGAGGTTCCAAAAAACTGAAACAAAAAACCACCAAGCACTGGAGCAATAATTCTTGCTAAAGTATCAATAGAAGAAGATATGCCGAGTATCTCGCCTACTTTATTTTTCTCAACCGATTTACTCAACAGGCTGCTAATTATAATCTCGTAAATTCCACCCGCTAATGATAAAGGAATAAGAATGAGCAATAACATAATTATATTTTGCGTGAAAGCCCACCCCAATAACGAAAGAGTCATCAGTACAGTAGAAGCAAATATTAGAGGTCTTTCCTGAAATACTTCTAATAATCTTCCAACAAGATACCCTTGTACCAGAACGATTAAAATTCCTATATAAGCAAACATATATCCTATCATTTGAGCACTGAGATCAAATCTATACTGTGAATATAGCGAGAAAGTTGCCTGAAAAATAATGAATGCAAAGCCAAATACAGCATCTATGCTAAATAAAGCAATAAGTTTTTTACTTTGAAGAATTGGACTTATATCTGGTATTAGTGAAATTCTGCTTTCTATAGTGTTAGTTCCTCTTTTTAGGGATTCAGGCAGAAATAAATAAATTGCTATCAGGTTAAAAAATGATACGCCTGCTGCAACAAGAGCAGGAGTCGATATTCCCCAAATGCTTAAAACACCTCCTAAAAATGGTCCAATTACAAACCCTAGTCCAAACGTAGCACCTAATAATCCAAAACTTTTAGAACGCTCTTCTTCACTTGTAACATCGCTTATATATGCTTGCGCAACTGCGTAATTGCTTCCTGTTAAACCGGAAATAATTCTACCCACAAAAAGCATAAAAATCGAGCTTGCCAGACCAAACATTAAAAACCCTATAAAATCACCAATAGTACTGATTATCAACGCAGATTTACGACCATATATGTCAGATATTTTCCCAAAAATTGGCACAGCTAGGAATTGTGCAAACGAGTAAGAGGCAAACAAAAAGCCTATAGTAGTAGCATTTGCCCCAAAAATTTTGGCATAAAAAGGTAAAAGAGGCAGAATAAACCCAAAGCCTACTATATCCACAAAAATTACTATAAGTATAGGTATTATGCGCTTATTAAACATTTTACACATTCAATCTCAGGATTTTACCTTAGATATAGAATATTAATGGGTTTTATTGTTTTAACCAATCTGCTCATTAACATAAACTACTATTTAATTATTTTTCAGGGTCTTCATCTTTTCACAAGTTATTTTGCTTTTTTAAAATTCAAAATGTTTAATCTGTAAAGATTTATACTATTAAAATTATTGAAAGATTCTAATGTGAGTGATAATATTACCACTTATGAAAATACATATAAAGATTTGTCAGGAAAGTTTATCTCGCTTTAATAAAAGCAAAAAGTTTTTGAGTAGGTTAGCATTTAAGTGCAATAAAAATGAGAAATAGTACGCTACAATTAGTTAAAACAAGTTTTCAAGAATCACTTGGCATAATATCTGGAAAAAGCAGAAAGGAAAATGCTGTAGCTGCAGCTCTCACTTTTGCACCCAATATACCAGCTTATCTTATGCCATCTTACTTTCAAGCAAGTAAGGCTGGAAATGCAGAAAATATTGAAAAATCAGAAGGTCTAAGAGGAATAATAACGGGTGGACTAGATGGAGCAGTTATTGGAGCTCTTACTGCCCGAAAAAAAGCATTAACGCCTAAAAGAATAAGTATTTTTATTGGCATAGGCGCTTTATTAGATTACATATCAAGCAGAATATTACCTCCTTTAGGGGAAAAATTGGGCAAAAAGGTTTATCAACTAGGGCAGGACAAAAATAAGACAGCTGAGGTAAAACCTGCACAGGGAAATTCCCAAAAAACATTTCTGGGACAACACCGTTTCTCAAAACTTGCTTAATGCTGATAATAAGTAAGCAAGAAAAAGTTTTTACATAAAATTTTAAATGTCATCCCGAATTTATTTCGGGATCTAACCAGTTGGCAACATTGGTAAGATGCTGGATCAAGTCCGGCATGACATCCAGTAAGAATTTTTTCTTACCTCCTTATTAAGGACAGCGAAAAAAATACTTACGCATTTTTTATTGCTCGTTTATTTAAAGAAAATTTGAATAATCAGAAAAGCAGGCAGGATAAGGTCTTGTGTCATGAATATACCTATGCATCACTCCTGATTCAGGATAGCTTAAATTAAAATAGTTTATAGTATATATCAAGACAAATAGAAGATTTAGCTATTTACAAGTTTGTCAAATTGATAACAGGAGTTACGTAGCACAAGGTAGAGTATTCTGATTATTGAGCTTTTAAAGTTCTAAATCTTCAATCACCTTATTTTTCAGAAAGTTCAATTAGATGTTCCTTCAGTCTGTTTTGCTGAGAGCAGATCAAGACTTTTGCTAACAATTTCTTTCACGTTATTTGAGTTTACATTGTCACGGATACGTTCCAATTGCTCTTTAATCAATTCCTGACGCTTATTATCAAACCTATGCGGTGTAGATAGACGTTTGGAAAGACCTGCGGCAAGCATTGGGTTGAATTTATCAATTTCAATTATCTGATTTGCGAGAAATTTATATCCTGAACCATCTATATTATGAAAATGCTTGGTATTTGAAGCAAATCCACCAACAAGACTGCGAACACAATTTGGGTTTTTCGCATCATAAGCTTCGTGCTTTAATAATGTTTTGACATTATCTAGCACATCAGGACGGTCTGCAAATGCCTGATCAGCAAACCATTGGTCAATAGCTAACCGATTGTCTTTATTCTTCTGATAGAATGAATTCAGTTTTTCTGTACGTGTTTTTTCATCCGCATGATCAAGAATAATACCTAATGCAGCGCGACTATCTGTCATATTATTTGCACGATCAAACTGTTCTATCGCTAAATTGAGATATTTTTCAGGATTTGCGGTAACCAGATAATTTAGTACAGTATTTTTTATTGCTCGCTGACCTGCATCTTCCTTATTCCATTCATAGGCTCTATTTTCAGTAGAACAACTCTCATTAAAACGCTTTAATAACATAGGTTCAAGTGCTTTACCGATTTCTTTTTTTGCCTGTTTACGTGCAGCAAAAATAGCATCTATATCTACTTTTCCATCAGGATAAAGTTCTGATAGATAGCTTGTACTTGGTAGCATTAAGGTACGTGCTGCTAGAGCAGGATCAAGCTCTTTATCTTCAAGAACTCCCTGGAACGCTTTTATCAAATGATCGTCAACTTTTCTGGGTTTACCATTTTGATGAGCTTCAATTAGCTCTTTTAATACATCTATACCAAGTTTTTGACCTGCTTCCCAACGGTTAAAACCATCATTATCTTTTGCCATCAGGAATGTAAGATCATCACGATTATAGTCATAATTGAGCTTTACAGGCGCCGACCAGTTACGTAATATAGATGGAATGGGTTTTTCAGGAACATTCTTGAATACAAAGGTAGTTTCATCATTTTTCAAATTCAGAATATCACCATTTGTCAATAAATCTGCCTGTGATTCATCTAACTGTAACGGAATATCATTTCCTTTAGAATCCAATAGACCAACACGTATTGGAATATGGAAAGGTTCCTTTGTTGGTTGCCCTGGAGTTGGTGGGGTAGATTGCTTAACAGTTAGTTTATATTCTTTTGTTTCAGGATCATATGAATCTTTTACATCCAATGTTGGAGTACCAGCCTGGTTATACCAGGTTTTTTCAAATTGACTAAAGTCTTTGCCTGATGCATCTTCCATTGCCTTTATAAAATCTTCTGTAGTTACAGCCTGACCATCATGGCGATCAAAGTATAAATCCATACCTTTACGAAAATCTTTCTCACCCAGCATTGTATGGATCATACGAATAATTTCTGCTCCTTTTTGATAAACAGTTGGTGTATAAAAATTTTCAATAGAGCCAACTGAAGCTGGACGAATAGGATGCGCCATTGCACTTGCATCTTCAGGGAACTGGTTTGTACGCATATAAGTTACGTCATCAATACGTTTTACTTCACGGGAATTTAAATCAGAAGTGAATTCCTGATCTCTAAACACAGTTAAACCTTCTTTCAAGGTAAGGTCAAACGGTTTTTGCAGAGTTACACGGTTACCAGTCCAGTTATGGAAATATTCATGTCCTGGCGTGCCCTGTACATATTCATAACGGGAATCTGTTGCTGTTTGAGGGTCTGCCAGAATTGCTGAAGAATTAAAAATATTCAGCCCTTTATTCTCCATAGCACCAAAATTAAAATCATTTGTGGCTACAATCTGGAACAAATCAAGATCATATTCACGACCAAAACGTTCTTCATCCCACTTCATGGCATCTTTAATTGATTTCATAGCGTGATCGGTTTTATTCTCATCACCTTTATCTACAAATATTTGGATTTTTACGTCACGACCTGATTTAGTCCTAAATGTATCTTCTTTAACTGCCAAATCACCTGCTACTAGCGCAAAGAGATAAGATGGTTTTTTGAACGGATCATGCCAGGTAATCTTTTCACGTCCGTCTTCAGTAATTGTGCGTTTACCTGGATTCCCATTAGAAAGCAATTGTGGATATTTACCTTTGTCAGCGACGATAGTTGTAGTAAATTCGCTCATTACATCAGAACGATCCAGATAGAAAGTCATATTTCTAAAGCCTTCTGGCTCACATTGTGTCACGAATTTGCCACCTGAGGTGTAAAGACCATTTAATGAACGATTTTCTTTTGGATTAATACGTGTTTTAGTTTCTAGAGTAAATTCACTATTGGGCAAATTCTTGAGAATGAGTTCATCATCTTCACGGGTATATTCATCTTTAGAAAGCACACGGCCATTTACCTTTACTTCCAATAGTTCCATAGTTGGTGTTTTAGAACCTTCTGGAGCTGATTCTGGTGCCCCATTCAGTTTAATAGTGTTAGGAGAATCTTTCGAAATTGGATTTGGACGCACCTTTAACTTGGATGATACTACTACATTATCTTCTGCAAGTAGTTCAAATGTGAGATCAGTCTTGTCAATCAAATGCGAAGGAGGCGTATAATCCTTCAGGTGTAATTCAGTCGGTTTTTGTGAGCCAAATACTGGACCTGGATTTAAAGCGGCTCGATTATTCTTATTATTCATCACAGATGAGTACCTTTCTGAAGATCCAAAATGCACATTACCCAAAGAAGAAAGATACTGTGCTGTTGTTACAAACTGACCACTAGAATTAACAGGATTTTTTAATTCTTGAACTTGAGTTTCTGCTATTCGTTTTGACGGTTTATTCCTACCTTCATTAATAGCCTTTAATCCAAAACTAAAAGGGGTAACTTCCATTTTTGCCTTCCTTTTTTTGTTTATAAACTCTAAAATCAATTTTTTATAATTCATACTTATATAAAACACACTCAAAAAAAAATTTGCTAATAAATTTAAACTTTTTTCAAGAGAGAATTTTTGCATATGAATGAAGAAATTCATTGAATTAATATTTTCTGGATTATCCTAGAATAATATCATTGATTCCAGATTTATTTTGATGGCAAAATAAATTGCCAAGATTCTTGAATAAAGAGCTTGATATAACTAAATTAAAATTCTCAAAAATTATATAGATTTGATAAAGGGCTTTGCCCTTTATCCACCTTTAGGGCGGCAGGGGTGGGTTTTTGAGAATTTGGGCTAAAATTAGTTAGCAATTCAAGTTATTTATTCAAAAATCTTTGAAGTATAATAAGAAAAAATATTAAACCTTTAATGTAATTTAAATGCTCTCTTACATTCTAGGAATGTGGGAGAGCATTTAAATATTGAAAGAAGCAATAAAATGACAAAATTAAGATTCGAAGAGCTTGGATTATCTAAAGAAACGCTTACAGCGATAAAAGATATGGGGTTTGAAGAAGCATCACCAATTCAATCTGAGGCAATTCCAATATTATTAAGTGGGAAAGATTTAATAGGGCAGGCGCAGACAGGCACAGGCAAAACAGCAGCTTTTGCAATACCACTAATAGAAAGACTTGACCCTGAAAGCAAAGAACTTCAGGCAGTGATTTTATGTCCTACAAGAGAGCTTGTAATTCAGGTATCCGAAGAATTTCGTAAACTTATGAAATACAAGGAAAATTTATGGGTAATTCCTGTCTATGGCGGTCAGGAAATAGAAAGGCAACTTAGAACATTAAAGAGAGGTGTTCAGGTAGTAATAGGAACTCCTGGCAGAACAATGGACCATATGAGAAGAGGCTCAATAAAAATGAATTCTGTGAAAACTGTAGTTCTTGATGAAGCCGATGAAATGCTTGATATGGGATTCAGAGAAGACATGGAGACTATACTCAAAGATAGTCAAGGAGAAAGACAAACTATAATGTTCTCTGCAACTATGGCCAAGGATATTCTGGAATTGACAAAGCAGTATCAAAAAGATCCTGTCATTGTTAACGTAACGAATAAAAAAATTAATGCACCGAAGATTCAGCAGGTTTACTTTGAAATACAGGAAAAAAATAAGCCAGAAGTACTTGCTCGTTTATTAGATATCCATAATGTCAAGCTGGCTCTTGTATTTTGCAATACAAAAAGCCAGGTAGACCAGCTTGTCAATGATTTAAAAACACGTGGATACTTTGCAGATGCTCTACATGGAGATATGAGTCAGAATCAGCGTGATAAAGTAATGAACGGATTTAGAAATGGATCTGTTGAAATACTTGTTGCGACTGATGTTGCAGGTAGAGGTATAGATGTAAATGATATAGAGGCTGTCTTCAATTATGACTTGCCAAGAGATGATGAAGATTATACCCACAGAATAGGTAGAACAGCACGAGCAGGAAAAACAGGAACTGCTTTTACATTTGTTACAGGCAAACAAGTCTATAACCTGAAAAGAATAGAAAGAGCTAATGGAATCAAGATTCAAAGACAGTCGGTTCCAACCATAGATGAAATTGAGCTTACAAAAATAAATTCTTATGCCTCCAAAATAACTGAAATCATTGAAGCAGGGCATTTGAGCAAATATGTTAACCAGATTGAGCTTTTTATGGGAGAAGAATATACTTCTCTTGATATTGCAGCAGCTCTGCTTAAGATAACCATTGAAAAAGAAAATGAAGGCTTTGATCATACTGTTGATTTTGAAGCCCCTATTGAGGAAGTAAGACCCCCTAGAAGATCTTCTGATAACAGGTCCAATAAATTTGCCAAATTCGAAAAAGAAGATAGACGATCCGGATTTCCTCGAAGGAAAGGAAATGATTCTCAGGATAAGCCTTTTGATGGACAAAAAAGGGCTTACGATAGAAAGAATGAATCCGAAAAAGAATATAAACCCTCAAGACCAGCAGGACGAAGAAACGACTCTTTTAGAGATTCTAAACCTTTTGACGGTGAAAAAAAGACATATAACAGAAAAAATGAAGGTGAACCCGAATACAAGCCGTTTAGATCTTCAGACAATAGAAAATCAGACTCAACAAAAGGCGATAAGCCATATAATAGAGCTAATAGTGATAACAAAAGTGCACTTGAGAAAGACGGCAGCCCTTCCAGATATTCAGGAAAAAACAGAAATGATTCTTACAAAGAAACCGGCTCTTCCAGGAAAAAGTATGGTAAACCTGGTGAAAATAAGAAACCCGGTAATAAATTTGGTAAGAATAAATAAGGTGCTTGCCTAGAAAGTGTTGAAATGTACTAATAATAAAGAATGTCATTGCGAGCCTGCAACGCAGGCGTGGCAATCTATCCGGTGAGCATTGGAAAGATTGCCACGGTAACACAGTCACTTTTATAAGATCATCAATCTTGATATTAAGATCATTATTAGAGACTTTAATAGTGCAGCTTCCTCGTAATGACAGTTTGGACGATTTTTTAAATTTTATAAATACCGAAAACTGCAAATATTAGAAATCTA
>Ga0156398_1093_pt1 | contig 9671 bp, 9 predicted proteins | sample RifOxyA3_FD_108042 | JGI IMG/M metagenome (GOLD analysis project Ga0156398, IMG submission 108042) | Candidatus Melainabacteria bacterium RIFOXYA12_FULL_32_12 | reverse complement strand
AAACCTTTCTTGAAATTGTGATATGATTAACTTGAAAAGTTATAGAAAACCACCCTAAAAAGTAATTTAGGGTATTATTTTAATATTTTTAGTCAAAGTCAAAAGGGGGTTATCTATGACATTCTCAATATAAACGATAAGAAAAAACCTGTCAAGTGCAAATTTTGGGGAAACAAATTGATTGATTAAAATGCTTGTTATAACTAGAAAAATAAATGAGATATTAAAAAGAAAAAATTTATCTTGTCATAAGTTAAGTCAATTAGTAAATTATAAAATCAGTTCATTTGATGAAATGGTAAAAGGGAAAAGACCTTTTCCCGGTCATGTTATAGAAAGACTGCTTCCCATTTTAGAGGTCTCTCAAGAAGAGTTTGAAGGTTGGATACTTACAGATAAATATTCAAGAGAGATTATAGAACTTGCAATAAAAGCTAAAAAAGAAGCTTGCTGTCATTTTGAGCGAAGTAAAGAATATCATGGATCCTTCGCTATCACTCAGGATGACCCGCCCTGTCATTGCGAGCCTCCAAAGGAGGCGTGGCAATCTAATAATAGTTCAGATAAAAGCGATAATACCGAGCAGGAAAGATTGGTTCGTCACTGCATTCCTCGCAATGACAATGCCAAAGACAAAGATATTAATAAATTAATCCTGACAACTAAAATAGACTCAATCCTGCAAGAAAAAGGCATTTCAAGAACATCTTTAAGTAAACAAATAAATTATAACCAAAGCGCTTTAAATGCAATTATAACTGGTAAAAGAACTATGTCTAAAACTGTCCTTGAAAGACTGGCAAAAGTTCTTAAGATTTCTCAAAATGAAATTATGAGCTGTATTATAGCAGATAAATATAACTTAAAAACCTTAAAATTTGCTGTCAAAGAGAAAAATGAATAATGCAACTATAAAATTAAGCGATTTTTATTTCTTGATTCTTTCTTTTACGCCTGTTAATCAGGTCAACAAATGCTTCTAATCTTGTAATGAAACCTGCTTTTCCCATTTGTTCATCTAAAACCAGAGATAAAACAGGGATATCTCTTTCTGCTCTTATATTTGGAAGTATGTTTTGAGCTATGATTTCTGGCATGCAAGTAAACGGTAATAAATGAACTATCCCATCACTCTTAGAATAGCTTGCGTATGCTGCATCACCAACTGATTCTATTGCATCACCGCCAATATCTCTTTTTAGAAAATCACTGGCAAATCTTGCTGCTCTTTCTCCATGAGCTTCAGTGGATCTTAAGAAAGGAGGAATTAGGAATGTTTTGGTCCAATCACTAATATTTAACTTTCTATGAACATGAACCCCCAATTTTCCAAGTTCTTTTTCTATTTCAAGATTAGAGAAATAATCAATTACTACATAAATCTCTCCAGTTAAGTCGATATGTATAACGTTTTTATCTTTATCTATAGGTGTAGATGAAATCTGGTCCATTGCATGCTTGAAGGCTTTTTTGGTGGTACTGAAAGTCATAGCTTCTTCTATGGCTTTTAGTCCTCTTCGATACCTAATATCCGCACTTCCTGTCTGGATTTCTCTGGCTCTATAATATGCAAGAGAATGATCTAATTGATCTAAAAGATCAACTTTGATAAGTGCAAGATTAATGGCTTTAATAATATCAATAGGATTACCATTGCCAGTAGCTTTCTTAAACCCTGTATATAATTCCTTTAATTTGCCTTTATAAAGATCAAAATTGATAAATTCAACGTCATAGCCCATATCTATAAGGGCGGTTCTTGAAGAATTACTGTATTGGCCAAGCCTACATATGCCAGGACTATCAATCATAAGAAGCGCTTCAGCACCAGCTTCAATAGCTTCAATATAATTGCCTAAAACTAACTTATAAGGCAAGCATACAGCTTCAGGGCTATTTCTGGTGCCTAGTGAAAGCGTTCTCTTACAATTATAAGGAGGGATTATAACATCGCCCCCTAACATTTTAAGGGCGCTTCCAACCGCTATATATAGATTTCCCATATGAGGAAAGGTGATTTTCATAATAGTGCCTCAATACTTTATCTGTGTAAAATGAATATTTCATTTTTTTTAAACATTTGTTTTTATGTGTTCTATTTCAGCACGTATTCTTTGAGCTTCTAAATCGTCCTGATATATTTGTCTGTTAAGAGATTCAACGATAATAGCACGTTTTCTTCTTAGGAGCATATCGGTGTATGCTTCTAATCTTGTAATGAATCCTGCTTCTCCGGTATGTTCATCAATAGTAAGATTCAGTACAGGTTTTCTTAACCTCTTGGCATAACGGGTTATTCTTTCAATCATAAGAGAATCAGGGCCGCAACCAAAGGCTGTAATACTGATAATTCCATCAATATTATCATCTTTTAAGAAATATCCCGCTGCTCCTGTCATTTCATATTCATTTGCCCAGTAAAGCTGTGTGTTTAATACTTTTATACCTTCACTCATTTGTTCTTTTGTGAGATTATCTGCTGTATAAGATTTTACTCCAAGCTTTTCAAGTTTCTTGAAAATTTTCATACTCACATGCTCATCATATAAGTTATACCCATGGGATACTACAGCAACATTAACGGGAAAATCGTTATGAGCTTTAGTAATTTCAACTTTACCTGCTATAGCATTTTTTATAGCATCATCCACAGACATACCGGCTCTTGTCATAATCAAGTAATTATTCATGCATTCCCAACCTGCTTTTGATGCTTGTTTAATCCTCTTTTTGTCAGTAATTCCTAATGGAGCCACAGATTCATACAAGTATTCGTATAATCCTTGTTTAGGAACTGATTTGTCTAAGGTTGGTTCTATTAATAAATAATTTCTTTTTACTACATTTCTAATTAAATCAGGTAAGCCCCTTAGTTTTGAGCAATTATAGATTTTGGGCTCTATTGATTGGATGCTTGGAGAATATATTACATCTACGCCTTTATTTAGAAGATCAATCACGTGTCCTACATATACTTTTACGGGGAGGCAAGTTTCAGAAACAACGAGAGCGCTACCTTGTGAAACAATCCTTTTTGTTGTCTTTCCAGATAAGACAACCTCAATACCAAGGTCGTTGAAGAAACCATGCCAGAATGGATAATACATATAATATCCTAGTGCCCTTGGTATACCTATTTTCATAATATTTCCTCCTTATAGCCTTTTAGGCTGTGATTTTCATTCTTTTACGTCTGTACATTAAGTCTACAAATGCCTCTAATCTGGTTATAAATCCCGCTTTTCCTTGATGTTCATCCATTAGTAAGGAAATAACAGGTATATTTTCTTTTCTGCTCACATGAGGAAGAATACATTGACTGACTATTTCAGGATTACAGTTAAATGGACCGATATGTACAACGCCGTCAACATTTTTTTGGGCTGCATAAATTGTATCTCCTATAGATTCAATGCATTCACCGCCAACTGCTCTTTTGATATAATTACCAGCAATTCTAAATGCTCGTTCTCTGTGAGATTCTTTTTTATGTATCCATCTTGGAAGTAATACACTGTTTGTCCAGTCTGAAAGCATAATTTGCCTTTCAACTTCAACTCCGAGCAATCCAAGTTCTTTTTCTATTTCCATGTTTGTAAACTGATCAAGAAGAACAAAAAATTCACCTGTTAGGTATATTTTTAAAACTTCTTTATTTTGGTCTATTGGAACAGAGTCATATTTATTTATAGTTGCTTGAATGGCGTCTTTTACTTCTTTAATGGTAATAGCATTATCAATTGCCCGTACTCCTGCTTTATATAATTTTTCAGCAGCTCCCGGGTTAATTTCTCTGGGTCTGATATAAAATAACTTTCGCTCGATAACATCAAGAGCATCAAATTTAGCAAAACCCAATCTAATTCCATATAGAATCTTTGAAATACTGATATTTTGACCTATTGCCTGGCTGAATTTGTTTGAGATTTCTATTAACTTGCCTTTATACATATCAAAAATGACCATTTCAAAATCATATCCAAGTTCTCTGAGCTTTGCTTCAGCCATAAGGGCATAATTTCCCAATCTGCAGGTTCCAGGTGCATTAAACATTAAAAGTACATTTGCTCCAGATTCCAGAGCTTGAATGTAATTGCCTAAATTAAGCTTATAAGGCAGACATACTGTCTCAGAACTGTGCCTTGTTCCATAATTTAGAGTTTCTATATTATTACTTGGAGGCAATAAAAGATTTGCCCCCATTGTTCTTAACATAGCACTAACAGGAATACTAATATTCCCCATTCTGGGAAAAGAAATTATTCTTTCTTTTTTAGTATTTCCCTTTTTTATTTCTAAAGCTTGGCCCATGATCTAATGTTCAGTCCTTAACTCAAGATATTTATCCGGTCCGCCGTCGATACACTTTTCCTGGCAAATTCGCCAGCAAGTTTCGCAATCTACACAATCATTTGGATTAATTTGTATAATATCGTTATTTTTTGTTATTGCATCTACCGGACATGCTGGAATGCATACGTCGCATTTTATACAATTTTCAGTGTTAATTTGTCTTGGCATGATTTAACTTTACTCCTTAGAGAAATTATACGTTGATTAAGTCCTTAGAAATTTGTTCTATAGCAGATAAATCTTTACCGCATTTGCAGCCACCATTTGCTTCACATCCGCCATGTGCTCCACCTACAGGAACCTTACTGCTGCATAATATTTTCCTATCGTGGTAATATTCTCCAGGTAATGGGAATAAGGTCATATAATAATCTTTCGCCCAATTTTCATCCATAACTTTAGCAACGGATTCTGCATATTTATCGATTTCTTGCATTATTTCGGGTCTGGTAAGATAATCCGCTGCTCCTTTATGGGTTTCATATGGCTTAAATTTCTTATAATATCCTCTAAGAACCCATGGCCTATCAACAATCATACAAGGTCTCAGCATATTACCATCGTATGGAGCTCCTTTTCTGACTGCTTGCATAAATGGACTAGCAAGTGCATCTGTTAGCGTAGAAGTTTTTACGTTATGTGTAGCTAAGTGTACAAATGTACAAGCTTCAACGTCACCTTTAGCGTTCACGTGTATATATTGTCTTCCACCAGCAATGCAGCCCATCATTTCTGGACCATCACCCCAGAAATCCACGGTCATCATTGGCAGTGTATTTCTGGCATTATAAACAGCTTGTTTTATAGTCTCTCTTTGTTCTGCTGTTGGCATTAATGTTGCATCCGGATTTTCACCAACCGGTACGTAATGGAATACCCAGGTCCATAAGCTGCCTTTGTCAGATAACATTTTCATGTATTCATCTGATACAACTTCTTCAGCGTTTTCTTTTGTTGCAGTTAAGCTTACTCCAAAGAATATCCCTTCTTTTTTAAGCTTATCCATCTTTTCCATTACCATTTGGAAAGTTCCCTCGCCTCTGATTTTATCAGTAGCTTCTGTCCAGCCGCCTAAACTAAACATAGGAGCAACGTTACCTAATTTTTTGATTCTTGCAATTGTTTCATCAGTCAGCATTGAACCATTTGTGAACACCATAAATATACAATCAGGATAAAGCTCAACGAGATCAAGGAAGTCTTTGCGAATAAATGGTTCACCGCCAACGACGGGCATTATATGTACTCCCATTTCGTCTCTTGCTTCATCAAATACTTTTTTCCATTCATCAAAACTTAAATCTTCTTTGACTACATAATTATGAGCCCAACATCCTGTACAATTGAAGTTACATTTCTGAGTTATGCTGGATAAGAGCACTGTTGGAGGGTAAAATCCATTTTTCTCATGGAATTTTGCCCGTTTTCTCTGGTTATCAGCATAGTATCCGTGCACAAAGAAATTAACCAGAAATTTATTTCTACAATTTGGATCAAGTTCATTAATAATTTTTTGCCACCAGGATAAATGAGGGTGGTCTGTTTCAAATAACCATCTCATTCTTCGTGCGTGTCTAACAGATCCTTCTGATCCGGCTATTTTTTCGAATAATTTTGTTAACGTTATCAAATTTTTCTTACTAGACGTTCCAATTAAGTTTAAAATTTGTCCAATGACGAATTCTGTACCGATTTGCTTGAAATAATCAATATAGCCCTTGCCTGCTCTTGCTTTCCACATTAACTCTTGAGGTAAAACTCTCATGTGTCTCTCTCCTTTTAAAAAATATCACGGTTTCTAAGGTATGGAGTATTGTTATATGAAAGTAATGATATTTTTAAATAAATACGTTATTTCACTTATAAGAAAAACATAAAAATATAAAGAAATGCCTTAATTGAACTAGTTTGTAAATAAATGTAAATGCAACACTTGCGTTAAAAAATAAAAAAAGCCTACTTTCCTTTAAAGAGAGAAGACCAAATTTACGGAACCTTATTGTTATTAGTTTAGGTTTAATTTCTTATACTAAACTCGCATCCACAATAACTTTGTCTATAGAGATTGTACTTTTGGGAAAGATCTAAACTTTTTTTGAAACCATCATTTTTTTTGAAGTCAGCTCCTAAAAAATAAATATTGTATTTAGCCTCAAGTTCTTTCCCTATTTCATTGATTATTTTGGCGTTTTTATGAGGACTGATTGTTAAAGTGGTAGTAAATCCGTCAAAATTTCTCTTTTTAGCGAATATAGCAGTCTCCTCAAGTCTTAACTGAAAGCAGAGTCTACATCTAGTGCCACCTTCTTTCTCTTGTTCAAGCCCTAGCATAGTTTCATGCCATCTGTTAGGGGGTTCATTCTTTACACTGATTTTATATTTTTTTATCTCTGAATACAATAATAATTCTTCTAGCCTTCTTGTATATTCCTCATGTGGGTGAATATTAGGATTATAGAAAAACCCTTCAATACTAAAATTTTCGCTAATTAATTTTTCAAAAACATAAGTAGAACATGGTGCACAGCATGTGTGTACCAGCAATTTTTTATAGGATTTAAGGTTTTCAAGATTATTATGCATTTTTAAAATAAATTATTTTGTGTATTTAAGTGCCATTTCTTTTAATTCAGGATAAGGCATTAAACCTTCATGCTTTTTAATACCTATAAGATATGAAGGAGTTGCTTCTATTCCAGTATTTATTGCTCTATTAATGTCTGCTTTTAATTGCTTTTTAGCTAAAGGATTGTGAGCATCTTTTTTGAGTTGCTCCATATTGAGATTCAATTCTTTAGCTAATTTAAGGATTTTTTCTTCGGATAAATCTTGCTGATTTTCGAAAAGTAAATCAATGAGTGCCCATTTTTTTCCTTGTTTTTCTGCGGCACGTGCATATAAAGCAGCAAGACAACTATTTTTATGAGCGGGGTTATTTACTTTAGGATTACATGCACCACCTAATGGAAAATCATGGTGAACCACCTGCACATCGGGCACTTCAGAAACCAATCTATGTAACATCATATTTGAGATAGAGCAATATGGGCATTCAAAGTCTGTATATTCGTGGATTATCAGTTTTGGATTTTTAGAACCTAAAATGTTACCTGAATAACTTTTAGTACCACCTGGTGAAACATTATTAGCAAGATTAATGCCTTCATTTTTAGGCATAAAGATTTTTGATGTATTGGAATAATATAGTCCGGCACTTGCTAACAGAGTAAATATTATTACTGCTATTAACCAGAAAGGTTTTGACAGTATATTTATGCCGTCTTTAACAGTGTTTTCATAATGGCTCATGAAGCTGGCTCCTGATTTACTTACTAAAAGTATAGCTATATTTACCAAGTATGATACATAACATAAAATACAGATTTTATGAATCAAATTTGAAGAAATGAATCCTAAAATAACAGATACAATTACAGATATTGATGCAGCAGAGAAGATATAGCTTTTAGGATTTTTAAAGTCTTTTAAAAAAGGTAAATTGAAATAAGGGATGAGAGTTACTTTTAATACCCAAATGTAGAAAAATAAGCCATAAACGGATAAAGGGATACCCAAAAAGGTCGAGAATTCGGTTCTTGCTACAGCATCACAGTCTATAGTACTATTTATTGCACAGAAACTAGGAGCTGATCCGGGAACGAAATTTGCGTTGTAGTAAACGTAGGTTAATTCCAGTGATATTGCAATACCTATTATTGCAAGTACAGGCAGTAAAAAGCGTAAAATCTTACCATTTAATCCAGCATTTGACATAGAATTATCCTTATTGAATTTTATAAAATTACTTGCACCATCAGAAAATAATTTTCCTAATCAATCTTAATGATAGCACAGGAAATGAGTTTGGAGAAAAGATTTTATAATCAGCAAAAATGTCATCTCGAACCATGTGCTGAACTTGTTTCAGTATTGTTTCGGGATCTATCCGGTTGACAACATTGGTAAGATGCCGGATCAAGTCCGGCATGACAATATGGATTCATCCCTAAATATTCACCACTTATTTTTTCACCATCACCAAGATATTAAGAGCCTATCCGAGAATTCAAAAAATAATGTTTAGAGATTGCTTCACAAGATAAATTTTAAAAAATATCCCTGCTGCAGAAATTTAAGAAAATATAAAACAGTCTAAACGGTCGGCTGCATTATGAGTTGAGTAGATAAAGTCCTGTATTTTTCTTTTAGTTTTTCCAATAGAGATCATTGTATGCTGTTTAATTGCAGACAGGAAGCCATAAACAACACAAATTAATCCTATTCTATTATTCAATTTCCTCCAGGATCTAACAAGCATTTTTTCCAAGCCCAGCTTTTGTTTTGCCTCTCTGTGAAAGACTTCACATTCCCACCTGTCAAGATAATCCTGTTTTAAATTGCCATCTGAGTTTTCAAGGTCATTGGTTACAATGTAATATTCTTCATTTTGGAGCCAAAATCTGAGTATTTTTACATTTTGTTTTATTCCTTGAAGCTCACAGATTATACTTTCTCCATCATTTAATCCTAATTCTTTTAATACATAACGTTCTCCATTAATAAACACTATCCTGTTGTTCTCAACTCTTGTAATAAAGATGTATTCATTATCCATTAACCATTTAAGATTTATCTTTGAATTAAAAAATGCATCAAAAATCACCTTTTTTACGGGGATTCCATTCATTCCATAATATTGAAGAAATTCTATAAGCATTTTGGGCTTTTTCTTGTATTCATATTTATTTGTAATTTTTGAACTGCTCCAAAACTTGAATTCAAGAGGATTATAGATTTCTCCATTCGTAAGATATAACCCTACTACCTCATTATTTGGAACTCTTTCCATGTTTGATATATCTACAAAACCTTCTTTAGTTATTCTGTTCTCTGCATACTTTTGTTTTATTGGGCTTGAGTCTATTATTAAACTGAATTTATCAGCATTATTATCTTTTAATACAGCTTTTGCCTGCGCATATAACAACTTTCTCCAATTAATACTTTGATTTAAAAAATAATAAAGCTGTGAAAGTTTTTTCTCCTCTGTTTTCTCGTTAATTTCAAGAGTTGAAAAATTCTCATTCTCAAGCATTAAGCCTGATACATATTTTTTGAATATTTCCTGATTATTTTCACCTTCTATTAATGATACTAAAGGTTTTAAATATTTCTCGCTTGCATATTCAATATTCATAAGAAATTTACCAGATTCTTACCTGATAAAATTATGCACTATTTCACTCTATATTTCTTCTCTATTTTCTTAGAAGCTGTTTTGTTAAAAAAAGAAAAATATGTCAACTTGTAATTGTAAG
>Ga0156398_1091_pt1 | contig 9825 bp, 5 predicted proteins | sample RifOxyA3_FD_108042 | JGI IMG/M metagenome (GOLD analysis project Ga0156398, IMG submission 108042) | Candidatus Melainabacteria bacterium RIFOXYA12_FULL_32_12 | reverse complement strand
TTCATTGTTTTTGCTCATTTTTGTCTAAACCTTTTAAGTTATTTTTCTGAACTTAAAATTTTAGACGTTTTTTTGTCGGATAGGTTCTTATTAGCAATAGATAAAAGCCAGAGTAAATAATCACTCTGGCTTTACTTATAAATATAAACTTGGTTATTTTCTTAATCTGTGTTTGACAAATGATACAACTGCATCGGTGATTGTTTGCGGTTCTTCCTTTTCTCCTTTTATTGGCTGGGTTGTTTTTTGAGGAGTGGAAGGTTTTGTTTTCAAGCGTTTAATTAGCAGGACTAAAATAATTAAAGCTAATATAATTAATAATAAGAAAGGCAGTATTTTAGATACCATTACAAATGGTAAGAAATCTTGTTTTAAGATTTCTTGTTTCACTTGAGTTTCATTGAGACCTTCAAATTTTTTATCAGCTTCAGTTAGTTTGGGCATTTCTTTAGGTGGCTTAGGGATGGAAGGTTGTTGAGCAGCACCTCCCTGGACTATGCCTTGGGGTTGTTTTGTTGTTATAATTGAAGGTTCTTTGACTAAAGGAGGACCTATTCCTTCAGCAGAGTATGCAAAATTATTCAATGATAAAAAGAAGCAAAATGAAACTATAGCTATGCTTCTTTTTAGGTTCATTTTATTTTACTCCTTATTTGTAGTTTTGCTTTTTGCATTTGTTCTACTTTTAGCAGAGGAAGCTGATCTTGGTTTCCTGCCTCTTCTTATAGGTTTCTGTGCCTCAGATTCTGATTTAGCAATATTAGCTGAATTAGAGGCATTTTCTAAAACAGAATTTTTTTCATCTGCTGGTTTTGCAACTTTTTCTTGTACAGAAGGAGTCTGTGCGAGTTTTACAGGCTCTTTATTTTCGATCTTATTATGAACTTTTTTTTCAATTTGAACTGAAGATGTTTGGTATCCAAGATTTATAGTTTCAGGTTTTTGTTTAATTTCCTCTTGTGCTTCATTAATAACATATTCAGTGCTTTCTAATTCTTGAAGTATTGAGAATACATTTACATTATAAGATTCATCCATATATTCTCTTGCTATTCTTGATGGGATAGCCGCAAATACAATTACTTTGGATAAGTTAGGAATGTATCCATCTGAGCTGAAGTACTGTTTGACAGCTTCATCATTTAGCTCTAAAGTTTGAATTTCAGGTTTTTCTTCTTTCTGAGTTTTTTGTATTGTTGAAGCGACTACGGAAGGAGTAGTATTTATTTTTTTTGGAGTAACTGCTTTTTCTTCAGTATTTATGGGTTTAGTCACATCAGGAGTTTGTTTTTGAACTATATTCTCAGCAATAATAGGTTTTATTTTATTATTATGATTGTTGTTATGGTTATTATTAATTTTTTGAGGCATTCTTATTTTTGTGTTTGCAGGTCTAACCTTGAATTCAGCTTCTACAGGCGGCGATGCAAAGTTAAATTCTTCAATTACAGCACCTGTTCCTGAACAGGCAGGACACTTTTTAGTAAATAATTCAGCTAAACTTTGGCCCTGTCTATGCCTTGTAAGTTCTACGAGGCCAAGGTCAGATAATTGGCCAACTTGTGGTTTTGCTTTATCAGGTTCAAGAGCTAATTCTAATTCCTCTAGAATTGCCAATTGGTCAACTCTATTTTCCATATCAATAAAGTCGATAATGATCATGCCGCCAATGTTTCTTAGTCTTAATTGTCTTGATATTTCCTGTACAGCTTCAAGGTTAGTTTTTCTAATAGTTTCATTCTGAGTGGCAGAACTTGTAAACTTACCGCTGTTAACATCGATTACGCTTAAAGCTTCAGTGGTTTGAATATATAAATAACCTCCACTTGGTAAGTTAACTTTTGTTTGAAGTGCTGATCTGATTTCTCTATCAATTCCTTTGGCGGTAAGTAAAGGATCAGAACCCTTATAATAAGATACTTTAATGCCACTACCTATATTCCAGGTCTGAAGTAACTGATTTGTTCTATGTAGAGCAAAAGGTGTATCTACCATAATTTCCTTTACTTCTTCTGTACAGGCTTCTCTAATGACCCTATAAAGAAGATCCTGGTCTCTATAAAGGAGATTTGGAGGAGTAACTGTGTCTGCTGCAGCGACTATGTTATTCCATCTTTCTAATAATAATTCTAAATCTTCTTGAATTTCAGATTCTGATTGATTTTCAGCTTCAGTTCTAATGATTACACCAACCCCAGCAGGCTTAAGTAAACTAACAACAGATTTTAATCTGGCACGTTCCTTAACTGCAGTGATTTTACGACTTACACTTATGCCTTTTTCATCAGGCATAAGTACAAGAAATCTACCAGGTAAACTTATTGAAGTTGTTACTCTAGGGCCTTTATGTCCTGTAGGCTCTTTAATAATTTGTACTACTAGAGATTGTTTTGGAGTTAATTTATCTTTTAAAGCTCCTTTGCCTGCCACGTCTGATGCATGTAAAAAACCCATTCTATCCCCGCCAACATTTACAAAAGCAGCATCTATACTTGGCAGTATATTTTCTACTTGTGCCAAATATACGTCTCCTAATAGCATATTGCCACGATGGATAAAAAATTCTATTACTCTGCCTTCGGCCGTAACAGCAGCGATATTATCGCGTTCTGAGATAATGATTGATTTGTTCATACTAAACTTTTTTCCTCATAAATAAACATATATAAACTTATAATAATTCTTTAAAATTGCAATCCAGCAATTTTTCTCTAGCGATATTCCATTTAATATCGGGAGTCAAAAACTTAAGAAAATCATCTGGCCTTAAAGTGCCATTTTGACCTGTCATTAAAATAAATTCTAACCTGTAAAGGCAATCATCACATACTTTAATAAAATTTATATAGGGTCTTATATCTATTAATTTTTTTAAGCCTTTATGTTTTTCTTTCTCGATAAAAATATTTTCTTTAGAAAGAACGTTATTGACAATACACTCTAAGTCTATTTTTTTTAGGGTATCAGAGTCAATAGGCATAGCAGAGTATTTTGCCCAATTGATCCTTGTATCAATAGCTTTTTCCTCTTTAGAAATTTTAACAATTTTCATTATTTTGGAATTTTCCGGTAGAAATTGATTTAATTTTTCCAATAATGCGTTTTCTTGCATTTCTTCTATTAACTCTATATCTAAATATTCATCATAGCTTTCTACGAATAATGGTAAAGCCATACCGATAGATATTTTAGGTGAAGGATTAAATCCTTGTGTAAAACTTACTTTTATTTCTGCTTTTCTTACTGCTCTATACAGCATTCTTTGCCAATCAAGATGAGAAATAAATTTTAAACTGCCCGTTTTTTGTAGCTTTAATCTGTATTTATGTGCAGAATTCTTTTCTTGTATTAATTGACTTTGATTATTGTCACTAGAAATGTTAATTTGCTCTTTTGATTTTATTATAGGCTCTTTTTTAAATGACTGACAAACGCCGCAGTTTGAACAGGCCTCATCGCAGGGGATTGATGATTGATAATTAGTTGCTTTAGTAAATTCTTTTTTTAACCAATCTTTATCAATTCCAACATTTATTATATCCCATGGAAGTCCAGACTCCAAGCAGATTTTTCTTGAGGCATATTCTTCAAAACAGATATTTAACTCTTCTGCTGATTGATACCAGATTTTTTTGTTAAAATGCTCATCCCAGGCATCGAGATAAGAACCTTTTTTATGTACAGATTCTATTAACTTGTTTAATTTTCTATCACCTCTGGCGAATACTGCTTCAAGCTGACTTAGAAAACTGTCATGAAAATTAAGTTTAACACCTTTTAATTGTCTAACTTTTTCTTTTAAATACCTTATTTTTTCGTTAATTAATTCTGTACTATCTTGATCACACCATTGAAATGGAGTAAAAGGTTTTGGAACGAAAATTGATACAGTGCAGGTAATATCCAGGTGTTTATTGACATTAAGACTTCTTTTTAACTCATTAGCCTTATTTTTAATTTTCTGTAGAAGGTTTATTATTTCATCAAGATCTTCAAATGTTTCAGTTGGAAGACCAATCATAAAATATAATTTAACTTTATTCCAGCCTGCCTGATATGCAGATAAAACTGCGTTTAATATTTGGTCTTCATTCAGGTTTTTATTTATAACATCTCTAAGTTTCTGACTTCCTGCTTCAGGTGCAAAAGTTAGAGTGCTTTTTCTTACTGATTGTACTTGATTTGCAAGTTCCAGACTAAAAGCATCTGCTCTTTGACTTGGTAATGATATTGAAGCCCCGGTTTTGGCATATCTCTGATTTAAAGCACAAACCAGTTCTTCTATATTTATATAATCATTTGAAGATAGAGATAATAAGGAGTATTCATCATAGCCTGTATTTTTAAGAACTTTATCTGTAAGCTCAATTATACTTTCAGGTTCTCGTTCTCTTATGGGAAGATTTACAAAGCAGGATTGGCAAAATCTACACATCCTTCCGCATCCACGCCTTATCTCTATAACTGCTCTATCATGAACAGATGAGGAATAGGGAACTGGGAAATTGGTCGGATAATTCTGGTCTTTTAAGCTTGCTATTCTTTTATTAATTATTTCTGGGAATTCTTCACTTGCAGGATATGGTCTGGAAAACTCACTATCAGCTTTATAAAACTTTGGAATATAAATCCCTTCTAATTTTTGAAGATTTCTCAAAGTTTCTTCTTTAGAAATTTTATTTAATTTTGATTTTTTTATCTCATTTAAAATCTCAATGAGAACCTCTTCTCCATCACCAATAACAAATACATCAATAAAATCAACAAGCGATTCCGGATTAAAACATCCCGGTCCACCTGCAAGTATTATAGGATCAGAATTAGATCTTTCCTCTGATTTAATTGGAATTTGTCCCATTTCCAGCATTGCCAGAATAGTCGGGTAGCTAAGTTCGTATTGGAGTGAAAAAGCAATTACATCAAATTCACTCAGCGGCATAAGACTTTCAACTCCATAAAGTGGAATTTGATTTTCAGCTAATTTCTGCTTAAAGTCTATAGCCGGTGCGTAAACCCTATCAGCGAGAAGTTCCTGAGAGCTTTCCTGATTAATTATATGATATAAAATTCTATGACCAAGATTTGAAATACCTATTTCGTATAAATCAGGAAAGGCAATTGCTGTTTTAACTATAGCTGAATTCCAGCTTTTATTTAAACTGCCTATTTCTTGACCTATATATCTTGAAGGCTTATTAACTTCTAATAAAACTTTATTAATTTTTTCCAGCATATCTTGCTGGGATAGGGTTATTTCTTTTGATATCACTGTTTTAACTATGCCTTTATAAAAATGTTTCCAGTTTTGACTAATTATTTAGACGCAATATAAATATAAAAGTTTTATAATAGTGCATTTATTTTAAAAAGTTTAATCAGCTTTACGCTGTTATTCTTGATATTTTATTAAATATTACCACAAATCCTTTATATTTAGTAAATTATAGAAAAAGATAGCTTTGTTTTGCTTTAAAAATATAATTATGCAAGCTCGTGCGGGTAATATTTATTAATCTCTAGGATTTTCCCTTCTATCTCATTATTAGTATAAGGTTTTAGAAAATCTAAAATATCTTCTCCAGGTACCTTATAATTGTATATGTAAGGATATTCAGAATGTTTGACCATAACTTTTACTAGATAATGGCAATCATTAGAACTCTTTAAAAGCTTATCTTCATCAAAATTTCGGCCATTATCATCTTTTTTAACGCAGATATAATAAAAACCGTCATCACTTCTGATAACTTTTTCTTCATCAAGTATTGGTAATTGTTTTTTGTGTCTTGTAAATATATTTATAACTTTTTCATTGATTTTGTCTGTCATAATCTTTATTGTCCAATAAGCTTCCCCAAAATATTTTACTATATATCGAATTAGTTGTATATAATGTTAACTTGTTTTCTAAGGAGATTATAATAATAAATTCTCAAATTCTATCTCTTTTTTTCCTGCTAATTTCTTACGAATTATTGGATCTGCAATTATAGCAGTAAATATAGTAATCAAATCTTTTTCCCACTTAATCCCAGCATTACGAATATAAGTGTCAATAACATCTTCAAAATCAAAAGACCTTCTATACGTCATTTCTGCTGTCATAGCTTGATAAGAATCAATTATGGATATAATTTGAGAGCCAAGAGAAATTTGATCTCCTTTTTTACCTTTTGGATAACCCGATCCGTCAATATATTCATGATGGTCCTGAATTATCGGTATATAATCGTCAAACACTTCAAGTGGACGAAGTACTTGCTCACAAGCTATGTACGGATGTACTTTAACTAATTTCCACTCTTCTGATGATAACTTTTCAGATTTCTTGAATAAGCTATGGGGAAATGCAGTATAGCCTATATCGTGTAAGAGTGATGCTACTGCTATTTTCTCAACTTCATACCAGGGTAAATCAAGTTCCTTTGCAAATATAATGGTTCCTATGGTAACTTGAGCCGAATGTTGAGAAAGAAATGAATCATAGTCATTTATGTGTTTAACCAAATAAATTAACTGATTAAATAATCTTTCTTTATTTTTTCTGTTTATATCAAGCCTATTTGGTTTTTCGTGCAGGTTATTAAGCTGTAAGTTATGGGATAAATTGGATTTGTTATGTTTATTTGTGCCTAAACTAGACGGAGCTGCTGCTCGTACAACCTCGTTGTAAGTAATTCCATCTTGTGGATATTGTGCTATTCCTACATCTAATCTTACATATTCACTAAATTGCTGATCTATCTCACTAATAATTTTATTGATTGTTATAAGTGCAAGATTTGTATTGCTTTCTCCAAAAAGTATGATAAATTTGTTTTTGGTGTCAATGGTATAGCAGTCATTAGCATCTCTAATATTGTGACGTATAGCATTAGCAATAGATTCAATTAAAATAGGCATTTGTAAAGAATAGCTGCTATTCACGAAACAAAATTCCAGTATAAATATACTAAAGCCTTTGTGATTATCCTGATAACGCTCTATTCTTTTCTCGACTACATATTTAAATTGTTCTAATGAAGTAATTTCTGCTAGTCTAATAGGATTATTTTCTTCTGCATTTATATTCATTTTATTTCTACAAGCAACTATTCTAACTTAATTATTAATATGTTGGATTATAAATATATAAAAATTATATCTGAAAATAAAATCCAAAAAATAATAAACATTACTAATTATACAAGATATAGCGGATTTGGAATAGTAGATAAAATTAATTAATATGTAAAACTTAAATATACGTAAAACGTAAATATCTGATTGTAAATATTTGCATTTTAGTTTTTGCAGTTATTTTAAATAGATGAAAGCTTTTCATATATTTTCAATAGCGTTTCATCAAGTTTAGCAGGATCTTTAGCACCTGCTTGAGCAAAGTTTGGTTTTCCTCCGCCTCTTCCTTCACACATTGTAGCTATTTCATTAACTATTTGACCTGCATTAGCTCCTTTATCTATAAAATTTTTGGAAGCTTTAGCGATAATGGAGATTTTGCTGTCTTGTACAGATGCTAAGGTTATTATGCTATTTCCTAATTTATCTGATAATTTTTCAACAGCTGTTCTTAATGCATCTGGTGCAAGTCCGTCAACTCTTGATATTAACAATTTTCCATCAGGAATATCTTTGGCTGTATTAACCAATAAGTCAACTTTGCCCTCCGCAATTACTGATTCAAGAGCTTTTATTTGCTTCTGGTATTGTTTTGTCTCTTCAATTACTTTATCTATTCTTTCTGAAGATTCTAATGGCGGAACTTTTAGAGTTTGTGAAATTTTATTAAGCTCATTAAAGTATGTATTCAAATATGTCAATGCATATTCACCGCAAACGAGCTCAATTCTTCTGGTTCCTGCTGCAATAGCACCCTCTGATACTATTTTACACAGCCTGATTTCTCCTGTAGAGTCTACATGAGTGCCTCCACAGAGTTCTTTACTTACATCTCCGATTATTACTACCCTTACTTTGTCACCATATTTTTCGTTAAATAAAGCTATTGCGCCAAGTTCTCTTGCTTGCTCCGGTGTAGTTTCGACTGTTTCTCTTTTTATGTCCTGATTAATCCAGTCATTAATTAGGCTTTCAACAGCATTTATTTCATTTTGAGATAAAGCTCTATCAAATGAAAAGTCAAAGCGGGTTCTGTCTGGAGTCACCTGGGATCCAGCTTGAGCTACAGTTTCACCAAGAACTTGTCTGAGTGCGGCTTGAAGCATGTGCGCACTTGTATGATGAATCATTATATCTTTTCTTCTATTTGTATCAACAATAGCTGAAGCTGTCTCACCTGTTTTTACCATTCCGGTTAAAATTCTGACTCTATGTATGAATAATTCATCAAATTTTATTGTATTTACAACTTCAAGTTTAAAATCTTTACCTGTTATTTGACCAGTATCACCGATTTGACCACCAGATTCAGCATAAAATGGGGTTTTATCAAGTATTATCTCAATTTCATCACACTGACTTGCGCTGTTAACTCTTTCATTATCTTTAATAATTGCTTTTATTGTGCAGTCTTCAGCTTGTGTGGTGCAGTATCCAAGAAATACACTTGGACCAACGTGATTTAAAGTATCTACGTATATAAGCTCATCGGTTAATCTTACAGTAGCCTGAGCTTTTTTAGCTCTTTCTCTTTGCTCCTGCATTTCCTGATTAAAACCTTCTTTATCAACAGAAATACCCTGCTCTTCAGCTATCTCAATAGTTAATTCAAGAGGAAATCCATATGTGTCATAAAGCTTAAAAGCATCGGCCCCTGAAATTTGTTTTTCGCTGGTATTTTTTACTTTTTCTATAATCTCATCAAGTAAGGATTCACCTCTGCCGATTGTTTGCTTAAATCTTTCTTCTTCAGCTTTTATTATGTTAATAATTTTTTCTTTATTTTCTTCAAGTTCAGGATACGCTTCTTTATAATTGTCAACAACAGTGTCTACCAATTTGTATAAGAAAGGTAGTTCTACACCCAATATTTTTCCGTGTCTTAAAGCCCTTCTTAAAATCATTCTTAATACGTAATTTCTTCCTTCATTACCTGGAATTAAGCCGTCAGAGATGAGGAAGCATACGCATCTGGCATGATCTGTAATTATTCTTAAGCTTACATCGTCTTTTTTATTTTCTTTGTATTTTCTACCTGACATTTGGCAGACCTGTTCAAGTATTGGATAAAGAAGATCAGTCTCAAAAGTTGAGCAAAATCCGTTTACAGCCATAGTAACTCTTTCAAGCCCCATGCCTGTATCGACATTTTTTCTTTCAAGGGGCGTAAAATTACCTTCTTCATCCTTGTTAAGTTCCATGAAAACAAGATTCCAGATTTCTACGTATCTGTCACATTCACAGGTATTAATACTGCAATCTGTGCCACAGGAATATTCTTCTCCAAGGTCATAATGAATTTCAGTACAGGGTCCACATGGGCCTGTTGGCCCGGGAGGTCCCCAAAAATTATCTTTCTTTCCTTTTCTAAGGATTTTTTCAGCAGGAATGCCTACTTTTTTATTCCAAATTTCAAAAGCTTCATCATCGGTCTCAAAAATTGTAATCCAGAGACGTGACTTGTCGAGTTTAAGTTCATCAGTAACAAAATCCCATGCCCACGGAATTACCTCTTCTTTAAAATAATCTCCAAAACTGAAATTACCCAGCATTTCAAAGAAAGTATGATGTCTTGGGGTTCTGCCTACATTCTCTATATCTGAATCTTTGCCCCCGGCCCTTGCACATTTTTGAACAGATACGGCTCTGGGTGGCTCAGGTGGTTTTTCATACCCTAAAAATATTGGTACAAATTGAAGCATGCCA
>Ga0156398_1012_pt1 | contig 9892 bp, 9 predicted proteins | sample RifOxyA3_FD_108042 | JGI IMG/M metagenome (GOLD analysis project Ga0156398, IMG submission 108042) | Candidatus Melainabacteria bacterium RIFOXYA12_FULL_32_12 | reverse complement strand
CAATACGCATTGGCTCGTGATGACTGAGTGATTATTACTAAATTCCAGCTATTATTGATTTTATATTTATATGAATTATAAATGTTTTGTTAACATTATTTAAAAATTTAATTTATATTCCAAATTTACTATCAAATTTTTTTTTTAGGGACTTTATTAATATTTAGAGGATTATTTTTGAAAAAATGAAATTAGGAAAGGGAGATTGCATGAAGATTCAGTCAGTTAATAGTGTACCTTTTGGATTAGGAGTACAAAATAAAAAATCCCCCAATAATGAAGCTATTTTAGATGTTAAACGTCATGATTTAAAGCCAATTAACTTTGAAATGGCTCGAGCTCTAGCTGCTACAAGAGGTGTAAACTTTAGAGGTAAAGTTGATAATCCGTCAGAAGCAATTAGACAGACTTTAGGTGGACAACAGTTAACAGTTACTTCAAATCGTGGTTTTTACAATTATGCCGGTAAAGCAGAAGATGGTACAGAAAAACCGTTACAACAAAGCCCCGGTGGATTAGCTATGGCAATGGATGGAGCTTTAATTCCTGCAAAAGGTATCTGGGTTTCCTGGGATGGTGCAAATAAGGTTGTATCAGAACAAGATAGAACTTATGATGTAAATACAGGTTATAAAGTTGCTCATTTTTCCATGGATCCTGATAAAATGAATACTTTCTATGGAAAAGTTTCAAACTGTTTACTTTGGCCAACAAGTCATGATTTGCCACAATATGCCAGTGAAGTGAGCGATGATGAGTGGAATACTTATAAGGATGTAAATAAAACCTTTGCGCAAAAAACAGTTCAGCAGCTTGATAAAACCGGAAAAGGTAATGTTATATGGGTACAAGATTATCAATTAATGATGACACCAGGTTTTATAAGGGATGAAATTAATAAGAAAGACGAATTTAACTCAAAAGATAAAAAAGCATCTTTAGGCTATTTCCATCATATTCCTTTTCCAGAACCAAAAGTTTTCCTATCGGGATTAGGTAAGGAAAGAGCTGCTGAAATTGTAAAATCACTATTAAAGTCAGATATGATTGGATTCCATATTCCTATGTATGTAAATAATTTTGCTAAAACTGTTAATGTACTTAAATCTGAAGGATTATTACCTGAAGTTAAAGGCATAAAAGATGAAGGAAAATCAAAAATAATTTCATATAAAGATGAAGCAACAGGTGTTGAAAGAAAAGTAAAAGTGCAGGATTTTCCAATAAGTATAGATTACGAGGATTGTAAAAAAATAAGTCAAAAGCCAGAAACAGACAAGGCAATGGAGTCAATACAAGAACAAATAAAGAGTAAAAATCCTAATCATGAGTATTTAGTTTTTGGTATAGATAGATCTGACTATACTAAGGGAATACCAGAGAGGATTGAAGCAATAAATAAATTTTTAGCTTCAACTCCAAAAGAAGACCGTGAAAAAGTGACCTTTACACTTGCTATAGCCCCAAGCAGAGGCTCTATCCCACAGTTTGCAAGATTACATGAAGAAGTAATGGAAGCTGTTGAGAATGTAAATAAGAAATATGGCAATGAGAATTATACTCCGATAATTCATCTTGGTAATTTATCCCCAGCTGAAAAAGCTGGTTATATGCGTCTTGCTAACAGTATGATTGTAAATCCGGTTGCAGATGGAATGAATCTTGTTGCAAAGGAAATGGTAGCTCATAAATTGCCGAATGATCCTCCTTGTCAATTAGTTCTTACAAGAACTGCCGGTATAGCACATGATCCTGATTTTGCTAAAAATTCACTAGTTATCGATGATCCAAAAGACACCGATAAAATTGCTGGATTAATAGGACAGGCTATAAATAATATAAAAAATGATCCGGAAGCTGTTGAAAAACAGACCAAAGAACTTAACGAAAGTGTAAAACATAATAATATTGGCAAATGGACTGTTGATTATTTGAAAGACCTAAAAAGCTTTGTAGGAAATGATAAATAATGCCTGTCAATTTCAGTCATATTAGGCCTTATTATCAGCCGATTAAGCATTATCAGCAAGTAAAGCCTAGCGTTGTTAACTCGGAGACAGCTCAGTATTCTGAGCTGTCTCCGATAATAAATTATAATATTTCTAATAAAATTAATATTAACAGAGTCAGCTTTGGTTCTAACGGAAAATTAAGCGCTCTACTTCCTCAAGAAGTTGTAAGCTTACTGCCAAAACAGGCGATGCAGGAAATAGATAAAGCAGTTCCTTTTGAAACTCTTACCAGAGTTAATGATAAGAATAAAATAGAACTTAATGCTTTAGGGAAAGAATTATCAGCTGCAATAGAAGGCAAATTATGCCAACTGGGAAAGCTTGAACAGAGCAAACTAAATAACTATTTATTAAAAGGACTCGATTTTGATGGAACAATTTCATTATTAGTGCCAAAAGCAGATGATGCCATTCCATTAGAAGGAACATTAGACAACATTTTAGCTATATCGACACTTCCAAATATGAAAGTAGGCATAATTACCGGTAGAGAAGTTGGAGATTTGCTAAAAAGAATAGAAAACGGTAAAAAGCTGGAAGAACTTAATAAACCTGATGGAAATTGCGCTAAAAAAGAGGATATCGAGACTTCAATTAGAGAATTTAATAATAAAGTTAAAGAAAATCTTTTTGTTAGCGGACTTCATGGCATGCAGGAGCTTGTTAATGGAGAGGTTGTAACGAATATATCTCAAAACCATAAGGATAAAATAAACATATTAAGAGAAAATATAGAGAAATTTAAGAGTAATTCGCCTAAAGAAGATATAAAAATCACCCTGTTTGAGGATAAAGGATGTGCTATAGGTTTTCACTATGATGCAAATTACTCTGCTCAGGAAAAAGAAGCAGCTTTAAAGCAGGTTTTAGGCTTGATAAAAGAGTCAGGTATATTAATTGTAAAGCCTGAAACCAATGGAAATGAAAACCTGCTCAAGCTTATGAAAGATGCTGGCGTAAAAACTATAGAGAAAAATGAGATTAATGAATCAAACAAAGATTCTGTATTTAAGTTAATAAATGGCAGTGGGGTTCTTGAAATTGTTTCACCGTCTTCAAATAAGGGAATAATTTTTGAAAAAATCTTCAATAAATATAAAGAATCGATTAATAATCAATTGTCTAAAAATCCTGATGCTAAAATTCTCTTGTCATACACTGGTGACGATACTACTGACTTTGAAGCATTTAAAATGCTTCAAAAGTTAAAGGAAAGATTTAAAGATAAAGTAGAAGTTAATGCGATTTTAGTAAAAAATAATCGTGAAACTGACCTGAAAGACAGAATAGAAGAAGTAAAAGATATTATTACGATTGTTCCAATCCAAAAGAATAGAGAATTTCTTGCCAGTCAAAATAAAGTTTTATCTATTCTGGATAATTATTTTAAGACTTTATAAAAAAAAAGGAGCTTTCGCTCCTGTTTTAGTATGCAAAGGGTAATTAGGAAAAATAACGTCTTAATAAGCCTTCAAACATTGCAGCATGCCTGCCTTCATCTTTTGAAGCGCTGTTGAAGAATTCAGCTGCATCATTGTTGCCTTGATTTAGAGCGATTTCAGCTGCTTCTTTTTTGCCTTTTTGTGCGCCTCTTTCGGCTTCCACTCTCCATTCGAGGTTTTCTTTTGTAGATTTAACTTTTCCTTGAATTTCAGCTATTTGAGCGGCATGGTAACCTTCTTCAACCGCAATTTTTATAAATGTTTGCGCAACTTCAGGAAGTCCTTCTTCTTCGGCTTTTTTAGCAAAAGCTAAGTATAAACCTACTTCTTCAGTTTCAGCGTCCCAGTTTGCTTCGAGGTGTTTAGATGTCACGCTGGTGTCTTGTTCTTTTACCTCTTCGAATTCTTCTTTTGGTGCTCCGCAAATCGGACATACTTCCAGTGCTTCTTCGCTTGCTACCACGTAACCACATCTTACACATACAAATCTCTTCATGATCTCTTCTTTCCTTTCTAACTACAACTCTTACATTTGCCATAAAAACTTATCTGATAACCGTCTATTTCGAAATTATTTCTGATCTTTTCTGGAATTTTTATATCGTATTCTTCGAATATATCTACAATTCTTTTACAGTTATTGCATTGAAGATGGTGATGCTGATTGATATTTGGGTCATAATGCTTTTTCTCTTTATCAATACTTAATTCTAAGAGGAGTTTTAATTTGTGCAATACTTCTAATGTGTTATAAACAGTAGCAAAAGAGGTTGTAGGGTATATCTTAATAATTTCTGTATAAATATCTTCTGCTGATGGGTGGCTTGTATTGCCTTCTAAAATGTTAAATATCGCTAGTCGCTGTGGAGTGATTTTGATAGAATTCTCTTTAAAAGCAATCATAAAATTTTCTACTGTACTCATTTTTATCCCTCTTAATTTAGAATCATTCTTAATTTATAATTATTCTAAATTAGCATTTAGTATTTGTCAACCCTTTTGTTTGAATTTTTTTAAAATTACCTGAAAGCATTGATATTATTGCAAAACAATAAACTGTATTTTTCACCTTGTCATATGCAAGAATGACAAGGTGAAATATTTGCTTAAAAAGTCTAAAAATTACACAAAAAACAAAAATATGAAAAATCTTTATAACCCAGCTGGGATCTGCGTTGAAATTGTTTTTTATGTGTACTAAATTGTTGTTATGAATATAAATTTTATCTATAAAACGTTTGCTTCTTTAAAACATGAGAATTTTAAGCAGTTTTTTATTGGACAAACTATATCCCTGATAGGCAGCTGGATGCAAATAACAGCTCTGAGTTGGCTGGTTTATGATATGACAGGTTCAAAATTGCTGCTTGGGCTTGTTGGTGCTTTATCTGCATTGCCTATGTTATTTTTATCGGTTTTAGGTGGCGTATTTGCTGATAAATATTCAAAGAAAAAGATATTAATTGCTACACAGATTTCTTCAATGCTTTTATCCTTTGTTTTAGCTGTTCTTGTGGTTTCTAATGTTATTCAAATCTGGCACATTATAGCGCTTGCATCAATATCAGGGATTATCTTTGCTATTGATTTACCTGTTAGGCAGTCATTTTATATTGATATAGTTGGAAAAAAAGATTTGATGAACGCTATTGCCTTAAATTCTTCTATGGTAAATATGGCAAGGATAATTGGCCCAGCACTTGCTGGTATTATAATGGCAAAGTTTGGCATAGTCTGGTGTTTTATCTTAAATACAATTAGTTATGCTGCTGTTTTACAGGCTTTATTTAAAATAAAACTGCCACAAATACAAGTAAGGCAGAATATTGAGTCAGTAGTACAGTATATTGGCAGTGGTTTTAGGTATGTTAGAAATAATAGGTTAATTTTTGATTTATTAGTTTTAATGGTTATAGTTGGCATATTTGGTTGGTCTTATGGAATTTTATTTCCGGTTATGGCAAAAGACATATTTCATGTAGGTGAAAGAGGTTATGCTGCTCTGGTTTCAGCAAATGGCATCGGTGCTTTGTTTGGTGCTTTATTTATTGCATATTTAGGAGATAGTCCACAAAAAAGAGGACTGGTCAATTTAGGAATATATATATTGAGCTTGTCAATAATGCTATTAGCATTATGTAAAACTTATTGGATGGGGCTTATACTAGTTGCTTTAGCTGGCTTTGGCTCACTGGTTTATTTTAATGCCACTACTACTATAATTCAATCGAGCGTAGATGATTCAGTCAGGGGTAGAGTAATGGGTATATGGTCGTTAATATTTGGTGGAACTGCGCCTATAGGAAATATTTATGTGGGTGCAGCGGCTGAATATATCAAGATTCCAGCAACTCTAGCTATCAGTGCAATTGTTTGCACATTAGCTGCAATAGTATTATCGATCTTCCTCCAGCCTAAAGAAACTGAAGCTTCTGAAATGACTGAGATTCCGGATATGCAAAAAGAAGCAGCTAAAGTTTAAAAGCTATTTGCCCATTAATAATAGTTGTATTAATTTTATAATTTTTCTTGGTATCCCAGATTACAAGGTCTGCAAGTTTATCTTTATCAATATATCCTAGCTCTTTTTGGTTTAAGTTTTCCGCTGCATTTAAAGAGGTAAACCTCAAACAATCAGAAAAGTCTGCTAATTCCCAATTAATGAGATTTTTAATAGCTGTATTAAGGAAAATAAGGCTTCCTGCAAGGGTTCCATCTGCGTTTACTGCCATATTGTCTTTTCTAAATACCTGCTGATTGCCAAATATTATTGAATCGTCGTTTGCCTGATTCAATGGCAGACTATCACTGATAAAGATCACCTTAGATTCAGGCTTGGTTCTTAAGACTATATCTATAGTAATAGGATTCAAGTGTAGTCCGTCAGGAATTATTTCTACGTAAAGATTATTATTAGTAAGGGCTTCACCTATAATGCCAGGATTTCTATGATGTAATGGTGCCATAGCATTGAATAAATGAGTAACTTGTTTTAATCCAAGCTTTGATGCTTCTTTTATAATTTCAGCTGATGCACTTGTATGACCTGCTGATGGGATAATGTTTTTGCTGGCTAAGTATCTTGTTAATTTAAAGTCTTTATCTTCTTCTGGAGCATAAGATACTATTTTTATTTCAGGATCTTCAATTTTCTTGAAGTTTTCTACTACAGCCGGTAAAATCTCACTTTCCGGCTGGATTCCCTTATGTTTAACTGATAAATACGGCCCTTCAAGGTGAATTCCTAAAAATCTTGTAGCGTTATCAGGCAAGATCTCTTTAGCCTTCTTAACTTTATTTATTTGCTCTTTGATTATGGATTCAGAAGCTGTCATTATAGTTGGTACAATTGATGTGATGCCGTGTTGAGGAAGATTTTTGGCTAGATTAATCATGTCCTCAATAGATGATTTGTTAAAATCACATTCGTATCCACCGTGAATATGCTGGTCGATAAGCCCCGGTGTAATAATCAAGCCTTTTGCATTAATTATATAAGTATTATCGGCTTTAACCTGGATGTTATCAGGAATATTTGAGCTTGTTGCTATAATCCTGTTTTTATAGATTAATATATTTTCTTTTTTTGATTCACAGCCTGGATTTAAGACATTTCCGTTAATTATTACCAGAAAGTAGTTCTGATTAGGTTGAATATTAGCAGGAATTTCCTGATAAATTTCATTAAACAATAAAGCCAAAAGAGCCTGAGCTGTGGCCTTCAATTCAGCATTGGATAAAAGGTTTAACAAATCAGTTTTGATTTTAGTTAAATTATTCTTTTTATAATGCTGAATTATTTGTCTGATTTTCTCTGTCATTTTTAATTTTTCTCTAACTTATATTTTAATATTTAATCTTATTTTAGTTGATAGTAGATAGTTGTTAAAGTTTGTAACGAAAATAAATTTTTTTTGCAATTATTGAGCTCATATATACTTTATATATATAGATAACATTCCTTCCCTTCCTTCCCTTCCTAATAAATTTTACCCTAAGCTCTTAGGGTATTTTTTTTTGTAATAAATCGAGAATTAATAAACTTTGTTAGTTTTATTAATAACTTGAAGTTATAAAGAATTTAGAAAAATTAGAAGGTTTTAACAATGAAATACATTTAATGTATAGTATTGGTATAAAGGAAGTAAGAATGAATAAGCTTGATTTAGAGAACAAAAAAAATCGTCTTCTGTATAGAGAGTTATTTTTAAAGGCTAATGAAGGATTTAAGGAGCAGATTAATAGTCTCAAGGTTAATTCTTTTTGTACAAACCAGAAAATTTGCTGTAAAGTTCGTTACACCGGGCTTTCTCCAGCTGAAATTTATAGTTTAAGCCAGGAAGAGGATAATATTTCAGTTGAGTATGTAAGATTATTTGTCCCTTATGGGGCCTCTGATGCTTTTAATTATGAAAAGAATAATCAGATTGATCTGGATTTAAATAATAAATTGGCTGCACAAGTGCATAAATCTTATGTAAAATCTGTACTCTCAAAATTACCGGGACCTGTATATTTTTATCATTGTAGGCATATAGGACAGAATAATAAATGTACTTTGACAGGTGGGAAAAGTATTTTATGTAAATTTCCTACCTCAATAACTACATTATTGCCTGAAGAATGTGGTTATCAAGATTGGCAGAAACAGGCTGTTGAAAAGATTAAAAATGAAATATCAAGGGATATCCTGGTAAAACTAAATGAAATTGAAAAGTACAGGCAAACATTTAAATGTCAGAAAACAGGCACTTGTTGTCGTCTTGCAAGTTCTGAATTTTCTTATGAAGAATTAAAACATAAAGCGCAAAACGGTGATAATTTTGCCAGGCAGTTTACAAGTGTTTTTATTCCATATGACAGCATTGAAAAAGCCAGAGAAATTTATTCTGAATATATTGATATGGTAGAGGCTCGACTTGATGCTGATGAGAAGATTTATTTTTATCATTGTCCTTACGTGACTGATGAGAATTTGTGCTCTATTTATGAAAATAGACCACAAATATGCAGAGAATTCCCAAATAATCCTTTAGCTATATTGCCTGCAAATTGTGGTTTTCATGAATGGAAAGATGAAGTATTGGTGGCTTCTATGCTGTTGCATGCCATAATTGAGATTACAGAATTTAACTTACAGAAAATCGAGGCGGCTTTACAAGATTAATACCCTGAATAATAGTTATTAGGGAGTATTTAGTGCGGTGTTCTTTTTAATCATTATCATTTTAGGATTTTTGGCTGGATTTTTATCGGGTTTATTGGCAGTAGGTGGTGGAATTGTCATTATTCCTGTATTTCTGTATATTTTGCCACTCTTAGGCTATAGTACTTTAACAGTAAATGAAGTTACTGGTATCTCCTCAGTTCAAGTTATTACAGGAAGTTTTTTTGCCTTTCTTTCGCATAGAAAATACGGATTAATGGATAAGAGACTTGTGTATGATGTTGGGGTAAGCGCAGGAATCGGAGCTTTAGTTGGCTCAGTTTTATCCAAATATGTATCCGGAAATGTTTTACTCGTTATTTATTTTATAACTTTGGTAACTTCTTTAGTGGCTTTATTAATGAGAGAAACTCAGGAAGGTAAAGATTCAGTTAGATCAGGCAAAACCGTGTTAGTGCCCATTTCATCTTTTATAACAGGAATACTTGCAGGGGCATTAGGTGTTGGGGGAGCAGTTTTATTTATACCAATTTTGTCTCGTTTTTATGGAATGTCTCTAAAAACAAGCATAAGTAATGTTACATATATAGTATTAATTACAGCAATAATCACATTTCTTGGTAAAATAGCTACGAATCAGGTTCCTTTCGATATAGTAATATTTGTTGTTCTAGGGGCTTTTTTAGGAGCAAGACTGGGTGCTATTGCAAGCCATAAATTACCTTCTTTAGTATTAAAGGCAATATTGGTTATTATTATTGTGATTACGGCTATAAGGGTTTTAATATCAATAATTTAGTTTTATGATATTAAGAAAAAGCAGCGATCAGCTGCTTTTTCTTAATCCAATATTATTGATTCAACGTATTTTACAATATCTCGCTTTGTTTTAATCTTACTCTCATTTACTTCATTCTGAATAAGATCTACTAATGAATCTACATTAATTCTCCTTATGTTTTCCAGCTTCCTTGTCAGGTCCTCAACTCTTAATAGATAGAATTGTTCGACAATTTCCACAATGTCTTTAACTGCTTCAGCAACATTTTCCATAGTAAGAAAACTTTCATTTTTTAATAATTATTTCATCAATATTATTTATAAATTATATTAGTCTGATTTTCAATTGTACTATAGTATTAGATATAATATTTGCTCTGAATGACACAAAATACAGAACTATATAGATATTTGCCTGATATGCTGCTGTTAAAATAATATTTTGGGATGATTAACATAAAAAAAAAATAAGTTTTATATAAATTAGTTTA
>Ga0156398_1089_pt1 | contig 9974 bp, 3 predicted proteins | sample RifOxyA3_FD_108042 | JGI IMG/M metagenome (GOLD analysis project Ga0156398, IMG submission 108042) | Candidatus Melainabacteria bacterium RIFOXYA12_FULL_32_12 | reverse complement strand
TTACCATATTACAATTATCTACAGGTTTTACACTATTTATAATAATACTTACTGTGGTCTCTTCATCACCTCTAAACTGGGTTTTGCCGGCAAGAATTACTTTTGCCTCAGTTTCTAGCAAGGAATTATATTCATTAAGTACTTCACTATAAGCTACAAAGTCCACATTTCCAGTTAAATCCTCAATAGTGCCTACTTTGAGTAATTTATTTGTCTTTGTTGTAATTAATCTAACACTGCTTATTAATCCACATATAGTAATAACAGCTCCTTCTGGCAATTCACGTAATTCAGAGACATTATGAGTTGTCAGGAAGGGTAAATGGTCTTTTATGCTTGATAATGGGTGGCTGGTTACGTAAAATCCAAGTAATTCTTTCTCAAAGCTTTGAATTTCACTGTCTGAAAATTCTTGATCGCTTCCTGTCATAGTAAATGAAGGTATAGCTGAATCATCGCCTGATAAAGCTGAAAATAAGCTCATTTGTCCGCTAGCTTTTGCTTCCTGCTCTTTTGTTGCAGAGTTTAAGGCTGATTCGAGATTTTCCAGAACCTGTTTTCTACTTTTTTCAATACCTGTAAATGCACCAGCTTTAATTAAGCTTTCTAAAGTACGCTTATTGAGAGATTTTAAATCAACTCTTGTACAGAAGTCATAGAATGAGGTAAACGGACCGTCGTTTCTGCCTTTTACGATGGCTTCAACTACACCTAAACCAACGTTCTTAACTGAAGCGAGTCCAAATCTTATATTGCTGCCATCTGGAGTAAAGTCTGCACAGGAACTGCATACATCTGGAGGAAGAACCTCTATTCCCATCTTTTGACATTCGGCAATATATATCTGAATTCTATCCTGATCGTTTGATACGCTTGATAACAAAGCTGACATATATTCAACAGGGAAATGCGCTTTTAAATATGACGTCTGGTAAGCTAGCATGGCGTAAGCTGCTGAGTGAGACCTGTTAAAGCAGTATGCAGCGAATTCTGTCATTGTATCAAAGAGTTCTTTAGCGATATTTAGATCAACACCATTTCTTTGAGCACCTGACTGGAATAATTCTCTTTGTTTATCCATTTCCTCAGGCTTTTTCTTGCCCATCGCTCTTCTTAAAATGTCAGCTTGTCCGAGTGTATATCCTGCCAAAGTCTGAGCAATTTGCATGATTTGTTCCTGATACACGATAGTTCCGTATGTATCCTGTAAAATTGGCTCAAGTATAGGATGCTTGTACTCAACTTTAGCCCTTCCGTGTTTTCTTTGAACAAAGTTTTTAACCATGCCAGAATTCAATGGACCAGGCCTGAATAATGCAACCAGAGCGCCCAAATCTTCAAATACTGATGGTTTTAAGTCTCTAACAAGAGTTTTCATCCCGGAAGATTCTAGCTGGAATACTCCATCAGTATCTCCTTTTGACAGCATTTCATATACTTTAGGATCGTCAAGAGGTACTTCATCAATTTCTATCTCTAATCCTCTTCTATTTTTAATGAGTTGGATAGTATTATCGATGATTGTCAGGTTTCTCAAGCCCAGAAAGTCCATTTTGAGAAGACCTAGCATCTCAAGATCACCCATTGGATATTCTGTAATAATTATTCCTTCTTTTGATTTTTGTACGGGTACGATATCAGACAGCGGATCTCTTGAAATTATTACACCGGCAGCATGAGTCCCTATATTAAATTTGATACCTTCTATGCTTTTTGCAAAGTCTACAAGTTCTTTTACCCTAGGGTCACTTTCATAGAATTTTTTTAGCTCTAAACCTTCTACAAGAGCATCGTCGATTTTAACTTTAGGTGTTGTTGGAATCATTTTTGCAAGTTTATCTGATTCAGCATAAGGAATATCGAGTACACGTGCAACACCTTTCATCGCAGCCCTTGCAGCTAACGTTCCAAAAGTAATAATCTGACAAACCTTGTCTTCACCATATTTCTGAGAAACGTATTCTATTACCTTTTCTCTCTTATCAATGCAAAAGTCAATATCAACGTCGGGCATGCTGACTCTTTCAGGATTTAAGAATCTTTCAAATAACAAATTGTGTCTGATCGGGTCTATATTGGTAATGCCAAGAGCATAGGCAACTAAGCTTCCTGCTGCTGAACCTCTACCAGGTCCTACTGGAATGCCATTGTCCCTTGCATGTTTAATAAAATCTGACACTATCAGGAAGTATGCTGCAAACCCCATTTCTTCTATGATTTTAAGCTCGAATTTGAATCTTTCGCTGAGTGCCGGAGTTATTTCTTTAAATCTTTTGCTCAATCCTTCTCTTGCTACCTGATCCAGATATGATTCAACAGTATGGTTTGGTGGGACAGGATAATGAGGCAGAATTGATTTGCCCATATCTATAATTAAGTTACACTTTTCGGATATTTCTACTGTGTTATCTATGGCTTTATCAAAAATTTCAGGATCAAGCCAATTAAATGTTTCTTTTAACTCATCTGCATTTTTTATATAAAACTCGTTATTTGGGAATTTCATTCTGCCTGGATCATTTAAAGTTTTGCCTGTTTGTAGACAAAGAAGAATATCATGCCATTTGGCATCCTGTTTCTTCGTATAGTGGCTATCATTTGTGATAACCAGTTTAATTTCCAGTTCTTCTGCTATTTTTAAGAGTTCAGGGTTAACCCTTTTTTGCTCATCCATCCCGTGATCTTGAAGTTCAATATAATAATCTTCTCCAAAGAGATTTTTATAGAAGCCTGCTATATTTCTTGCTTTCTCAAATTCTCCTTTAAGGACATTTTGAGCAACTTCTCCTCCAAGACAGGCTGAAAGGCAGATTAAACCTTTTTTATGTTTTTCTAAAATTTTGTGATTAATTCTGGGTTTATAGTAGAAGCCTTCTGTATGAGCAATACTGACAAGCTTTACAAGGTTTTTATAACCTTCTCTATCTTTTGCTAAAAGTACAAGATGGTTATTTGCTGCATTGTCTACTTTTTTCTCAGTTATATCTCCGGCAATTATGTAGACTTCACAGCCAATAATTGGCTTAATACCTTCTTCTTTTGCTTTTTTATAAAACTCTACAGCACCATACATTACACCATGATCGGTAATTGCACATGCTGGCATGTTGTTTTCTTTAGCGTGTGCAATTAGCCCTTTTATCCTGGTTGCACCGTCAAGAAGACTATATTCAGTATGTAAATGTAGAGGAACATAAGGTTTCATAAATTTAATGCCATATTTTAAAAAACAAATACTATATCATACTTTCCACCATTCCATTAAACCTTATGATTTTGATATAAACAAGTAAATTTGTTTAAACTTTGATTTTTAGACTACTAACAGGCAAAATAACATCTCTTCGATAGATAAGAAACAAAGATTTTAAAATAAAGTCTTTTAAAGTATATATTGCCTTGACATCTTGTTTGGTGCATCATAACATGGCAGTGTAAGAATAGTGGCGGCATGGCCAAGTGGTAAGGCAGAGGTCTGCAAAACCTTTATCCCCAGTTCAAATCTGGGTGCCGCCTTTTTTTAAAAGCATGAATATAATAAAATCGTTCTTACAATAATAAGTTTTCGTGCACAGCAAGAGCGAACTCCTTAAACTTATAAAAATAAAGCTTAATTTTTATAATATTTTCATAATTGATGGGCAATTGGCGCAGTTGGTAGCGCACTTGATCGACATTCAAGGGGTCACTGGTTCGAGTCCAGTATTGCCCACCACTATTTGTAAGGCTTTCGATGTTTCGAAAGTTTTTTGTTTTTTTGGTTATAGAAAATTTTTAAATATCTGTTATCTTTAAATACTTATAGCTACGCTATTCACATTCTCTACTCTCGTAGTAATCTCAGAGTTAAACATCTAAGACTTCCTCCTCCGGCTAAAAGATCATTTGGATGGAATCCTATGATTTTAACTCCTCTTTTAAATAATTTTCTTTTTGTCTTTGCATTAAGAGAAATATCATAATTAATTATTACATCAGGTTCAAGAGGTACAAAGCTTGATCCCCATAGCATTTGCTCTTCATCAGAAATTTCAATTAATTCTGTTCCTCTTTTGTTCATGAATGAGCTAAAATCAATTTCTTCTCTTTTATCTTTGGTAATCAGGTATGTATGCAAGAATGCGGGAGGATAAACTAAAGCGAGATCAGGGCTTATTCTGTTAAAGATCATATCTGGATGCATAAAACGTCTCATTTTTGGAATTTCAACATAAATAACTTCTTTAAATTTATTTAAAGCTTTAGAAATGAATTTTTCTATCGACTTAATGCAATGTCTTTCTGTGTTTGCAACAAGAATTGTTTCAGAAGATAACAATAATAAACCTTCAAATCTGTCATTATTATCAAATTCATAAAAAACAGGGATTTCTAGATTTTTCAGAGCCTCTTTTACAACAATATCTTCAAGATGCCGGCCTCCCGGACACATTCTAGATATTATCGCACCATCACAAGTTATAACTGAACTATCATGCATATATACTAAATTAGGCAGCTTTTCAATTAAGTCTTTATTCTTTACAACATAATCAGCAAGTTCCAGGACTTCTATTCCTAATGATTTTAGAAGATTTGCATACGAATCATGCTCTTCAAGAAATTTGTCTGTATTTGGAACTTTATCAAATAAATAGTATTGGTAATTATCCGAATTCAAAAGTTTTAAGGAATTAACTGGTTTGTGGAGAAGAACTTTCCTGAGTTTTCCTAATTTTTCACAACCATAATTTACCATAATTAACCTATTCTTTAATTTAAATATCGCAACCTTAAAAAGCAATTAACTATATTGCCTTTATCATTACTAATACCTGTAAAATTAGGATTATTTCCCATTAACAAAATTAGAGTATTATAAAGTTATTATTAAGGTAATATCTAATATATCTAAGTAAATTTATTGAGTAATAAATCAAATTTATTTTTCATATTAAAAATGGAGCCTAAATTAAGAGAATAATGCTGTCAAGACTGCAATGTCCAAATAAACCGCCAGAGTTGAGTTTCGGGCGGTTCTTTATTTTGTGGAATTTTGGGTTTTATGTAATATTTCCGTAATGACAAAATACTGTCAGTATGATTAAAAAATTCAGTAAATAATAAATCGCATTTTAAGGAGGTTTTACCCCCATAGGCTATTGGCTTTTGCATTCTTCTGAAGTTATTACACATTTTCCTTGATCTCTCATTTTACATCTATCTCGTATTAAATCCCAACAGCCACCGCTATCTAAGCAACTATCAATGTTAAATTGCTTCATAACAGAAGGTAAAGTTTTAGGAATAAAAAGGTATGAAATGAACAAAACTAAATAAACTAATTTAGTAATTTTCTTCATCTTTATGAAAAATACTAGCCAAATGCCCATTATAGTTAAGCTTGATAAAGTTAAATATAATATTATCTGCCAGTCATATTGATCAGCAAAGACAACTATTCCTGACCAAATACCCAAAACAAGTGTAAGAAACAGGCATAATGATATTTTTAAAATTACAATTAGGATTTCAGACAATATTTTCATAGCTTTATTATAAAACAAATATTAATACCTGTCAGGAAGCCATTTTGGACGGTAGATATCGACTATATCACCACAATCACCATTAGGATCTTGACAGTTTAGTAGGTTGGGTCAAGTTGACCCAACAAAATTAAAAGTTTCTTTCGTAATGACTATATAAAATCATAGAGTTTGTATTTTAATCCCAAAAGCCCGTAGGATGTGCACTGACAATAGTCTAGTAAGGCAAGCTTTAGCCCACACGGAAAAGATTGGTTTATATTCTTGATAAACTGAATATTTCTTTTAATTCCTGATTGGAAAGTTCTGTAATTAATTTTTCACCGGTTGAGACTGTCAAATTGGCCAGTTCTCTTTTGGATTTAATCATCTCATCAATTTTTTCTTCAAAAGTGCCTAATGTAATTAATCTATGAATAATTACATTCTGGGTCTGGCCTATTCTATATGTTCTATCCGTAGCCTGATCTTCTACAGCCGGGTTCCACCATAGATCATAGTGAATTACATTTGTCGCTGAGGTGAGATTAAGGCCTAGTCCTCCAGCTTTTAATGAAATAACCATAAGCTTTATGTCATCATTGAACTGGAATTCTTCAACCATCTTATCTCTTTGTGTACGTGAAACAGACCCATGGAAGAAAGGAATATTCATATTAAATTCATCTTTTAACATATTTATAAGCAAATCACCCATTTCTTTATACTGGGTAAAAATTATTGCTTTCTCATTTTGCTCGAATACTTGTTCAATTATAGAGAATGCCTTTTCTGTCTTACCGGATAAATCTTTTGATAGCCTGTCAATTTTAGTAAATTGAGTAGGATGGTTGCATATCTGTTTTAACGAGGTAATGAGTTTAAAAATCTGTCCTCTTCGTTGAATTCCTGTTTTAGTCTCAATTGATTTAAATGAAGTTTCTAGCACTTTTTCATAAAGTGCAGCTTGCTCCTTTGTAAGATAGCAATATTCATCAAAAACAATTTTTTCGGGTAAATCTGTTATGATTGATTTGTCATTTTTTAGCCTTCGGAGTGCAAAAGGCGAAGTTGCAAGCCTGAGTTTTTCTATTTTTTCAACATCCCGATGTTTTTCTATTGGTATAGCATAGTTCCGCTGAAAGCTTGTTATATTCCCAAGATATCCTTTATTAATAAAATCAAAAATACTCCATAATTCGCTCAGTCGATTTTCAACAGGAGTTCCTGTCATAGCAATATATGTTTTAGTTTTTACAGATTTTACAGCAATAGTTTGAGCTGCAGCAGGATTTTTTATATTTTGTGCTTCATCAATAATTACTATATCCCAATTTTTGTCTTCAAAACTGCCTATTTCATTTCTCAGAAGTCCATATGTTGTAATGATAACATCAGCGCTATCAAAATCAAGAATGCGTTCGGTTCCATGATAGATATGCACTTTCAAAGATGGGGCAAATCTGGCACACTCTTTGTACCAGTTACCTACAAGAGTTGTCGGACAAATAACCAGAGCTGGTTTATTAAGTTTGTCGTCTTCTTTTAATTTCAAAATCAGACTTATGACCTGAATTGTTTTTCCAAGACCCATATCATCTGCAATGCAGGATCCAAATCCCCGCATTGTATTTGAATATAGCCACTTAAATCCTCTCTCCTGATATGGACGCAGTGTCCCCTTTAAACCTATCGGAATAGTGATTTCATCAATTTTAATAAAATCATTAATTAATCTTTTAAATGTATCATCAATGTCAAAGCCAATATCATTATAAAAGCCCGACAATGCGGAATGCAGCAATTCCATTGGAGATGAAATTTCAGGTGCAGTATTATCAATTTTTTTAAGGATTAACTTTATCTCTTGGGGATTTAGCATAATATATTGATCTTTATACTTAACAATTCCCTCAGCTGATTTTACAAGTTCCAGAAACTCTTCTTTTGATAATTTTTCTTCCCCGATTGCAATTTCATATGAAAAATCCAATAAATTCTTAAGAGAAAGATGTGAACTGTTATCCTCTTCAAAGAAAGTGCTTATGTCAATATTTTTCGAATCTTTTGTCATTGCTTTTAATACAACACGTGGGGAAAGTAAATTTCTTAACCCTTTAGGCAGTACTATTTTTATACCAAGAGCACTTAAAACAATAGAAGTTCTTGATATTAGATCTAATATTTCTTTTAAATCAATAGAAGGAGACATTAAGCCTTTTGAATCTAAAATTTCTCTTAACACAGGCATATAATTAGATGCTACAAGAATTTGCCCTGAAATTTCAGACCTAATCTGTTGAGAACTCATCGAAAATATCTCTTCTTTGTTTTCGAACAGTTTTGAAAGATCGATAATATCCGTGGTTTTATGATTAATAATATCTATATGAATAGTAAAATTATTATCCTGATTCTCACACGATTCAACCCGAATAATAGGACTAATATTCTTATTTCTAATAGAAAGTACGTCCAGCCAATAAGAAATGCTTGCAGCAATGTTTTTTCCTTTCGGAGAAATCGCACTTAAAGGTTGCGGTTTGGTAAAAATATTAGTAATACTACAGCTTTTTAATTTAGATGATTTTAAAAATGTCAATTTATGAATAATATAGGTTATAAAAATTGACAAAATGTCATAAGAACCATCCTGAGCTAGAATTTTACATCCTTTGTCTTTAAATGCAAGATTTGCAGGCATACGGGATTTATGAGAATTAAGTATTTCTTCAATATCGCCTAAAGGAACATACCTGACAGTAAAATCACCATTATCGTGCATAATAACTTCCGGCACAAAAGATAAAGATTTGACCAGAGCAACTGCAAGAGAAGCTGTTTGGTTTAAAAATATTGAAGATGGAGAAATTTCATCATTCGATTCACTCAATGAATAATATAAGAAGTATTCAAAAACAGTTTCAGCAAGTAAACTTATGCCCTCTTTCTCCTGTAATATAATCTTCTGTTCGTTTTTATCGATTACCGGTACAGTTAATTTCTGAATAGAATAACGAAAAAGAGAGCCTTTAGATTTCAGGTAATACAGAAAATTATTTGCAGGAGTAATAAAAGCTTTAAGGACATTATCATTGGTATAATACAAGTAAAATTCAGTATTCCTTATGGGAGGGAGTTTTCCTTTAACAAGTATAGAGTCCAATTCGGATTGAACGGTCTCATAGATATCTAACAATTTGGATTTGAAATCTCTCCGTTCAAAAAATATCGGATTTGCAGGCAAAAGAGAAAATAAAGAATTAAGATCCGTTGCAGGAAATGAAAAATCCTCTTTACATGCAAAATTTTCTTCATTATAAATATATTCACCTATTGGGACAAACTTGCTATTAATATCCTTTTTTACTTTTGTCTCAAGTCCGTTAACGGCACTGGCTACTTCCATTAGCTCAACAGCAGAAATCCCTCTTAGGTTAAATATTATAAAAGGATTTTTGTTAATTTCCCGTTCGAGAACAGCATAAACAGATTCAACATGCGAACAATTAAACTCTCTTCGACAGGAACAGGATATTTTTATCTCATCTAAATTTTGTGGGAAAATACCCAAATCATCGATGAAATCCATAAAGGATTCAGGGAGATGCCCAAAGCCAACTTCTAAAGCTACAGAAGGATTTGAACAAATAAAATTCTTTATCTGTGCTCTCACAATTTCATCAGCTTTTTCAAGATTTATTTTGAGTTTATAAAATTGAGAGTTTGCATCTTTTACTTGAGCTATTACTTCATTATCTGTAATTTTTAGCTCTTTTACCGCTGGAATGCTGTATATTCTCGAAAAAGCAATGCCTCTTTCAGAATATAGCTGTTTCAATGATAAAATCCAGACGGTTCCCCATTTTACAGGGCTAATTTGAGATTTCTTCACACTGGAAGAAGCCGCTTTCTTATTATTTTTCTGTTTTATATTGTCAATTTTTTTATCCACCGCAAATAAACTTTTTATGTCAGACAATGGCTGGATTACGAATCCAATATTAAATAGTTGCCTAAACATATTTTACAACATAAGCAGGTCAATAGTATGTAGGGTGGGCTGAAACCCATCAGCTTGATTATTCGATGTTAATATTTTGAAAATATTGAATATCATTATTGCTACCCTAATTAATATCGTACATATATTATGCCCTATAATAATTTGGTATTTTCTGCAATTTTAACCTTTATGCTGCTAGCTTTTGTCTTATTGGTGAGTTAAAATCCACAATATTTCCGTAATGACTATGTAAAATCATTGGAAATTATTGCTTACCTTAATCCCAAAAACCTTGTAAGATGGCATTTAAGAAGCCTCTGGTTTGAGCCCGGTATTGTCTACCACTAAATTACTAGGGAGCCCGGGCAGTTTATTTATTTAACGGTACGTATTGCGCACCCTTGTATGATGAGTTTAGTTTTATAGATAAAATAGTTGAGTGGTTAAAAATTGTTTGAACG
>Ga0156398_1088_pt1 | contig 10003 bp, 6 predicted proteins | sample RifOxyA3_FD_108042 | JGI IMG/M metagenome (GOLD analysis project Ga0156398, IMG submission 108042) | Candidatus Melainabacteria bacterium RIFOXYA12_FULL_32_12 | reverse complement strand
CATTAATCATAGTCTAATTTACTGATGACTAATGACAGTGCGAAGCACCTCGTGATGACATAAGTAAATTTAATTCCTGGATAGGCTCTTAGCCACATTCTTAAGCTCTCAATTCTTCCAGTAATACTTCGTATTGTCATTCTGAACTAAGTGGAGAATTTCGGAGATCCTTCGCTAATGCTCAGGATGACAGTCTTACAAAATACGTAAGAATTTTTTGTTACCTCATTACAAGTGATTTATTTTTGAGTTATCATAAAAATTGAGATTCTAATGATTTGGCATTTACTAATCTTTACTTTTAGCAAAAAAGTATTCTATATAATTTGTGATTGTTGAATAATTATTCATATAACCGACTGGAATTAAGTTAACGGGAGCTCGTAAGTATGAAATTTAATATTTTAGAGAAAATTTTACCACCAGAAGACAAAGTATTTTATGCATGTTTTGAAGAGAGTGCAAATGTTTCTCGAGATGCGGCAATTCTTTTTAATACAATTATGCATGAGGGATTTAGTGAAGATAAATTAATTGATGCTAAAAGACTAAAGCATAAGAGTAATGATATAGCTAAAGAAACATTATGCCAGTTGAATTCAACATTCATTACTCCAATAGATAGAGAAGATATACAGCACGTTACAGCTCTTTTAAATAAAATTACGAAGAAAATCGTTAAAGCCTGTGTAAACTTAAGAGTATATAGGCTTGAAGTTCATAATGATAATATGAAAAAACAGGCTGAAACACTTGTAAAGGCTGCAGAAGAGTTAATCTATATTGTTGCTCACTTGAAAAAAATTACTCAGATTAAAGAAATCACTGAAAGTCATCACAGAATGAAAGAAATAGAGACGCATGGCGATGAGATTTTACATGTTGCAATGGATGAACTATTTTCCGGTCAATATGATGCATTAACAGTAATCAAGCTTAGAGACATTTATAAAGATATCGAGAATGCTTTAGATACTTGTTTTAGCGTATCAGATACAGTGGTTCACATTGTATTAAAACATGGTTAATAACTGATCATTTTGTGATTCTGTAATTAGAGATCCTAGAGAAATAGCGAGATACTTTTATGGAAATACTAATATTATTAATTGTTGTAATAGTTGCAGCGTTAGTTTTTGAATATATTAACGGGTTTCATGATGCTGCAAATGCTATTGCAACAGTTGTATCTACTAAAGTTTTAACTCCAAGACGTGCGGTAATGTATGGAGCAAGTTTAGAGTTTGTGGGTGCGTTACTTGGTACTCATGTAGCAACGACAGTAGGAAAAGGTATTGTTGCAACTGAGTGTGTTACTCAGGTTGTAATATTAAGTGCTTTACTAGGAGCTATTAGCTGGAACTTATTTACCTGGTACAAGGGACTTCCATCGAGTTCTTCACATGCTTTAATCGGTGGCCTTATCGGTGCTGCTGTTGTGCATAGTTCAGGATTTGGATCCGTAAACGCTGAAAAAGTTTATCAAAAAGTTCTTATTCCAATGGTTACTTCTCCAGTCCTGGGTATAGGTTTTGGCTTTATCTTTATGGTGATTTTAATGCATATGTTCTTTAAAGCTAATCCTGAAAGAGTTAATAAGCATTTTAGAAAGCTACAGTTATTTTCTTCAGGGTTAATGGCACTAAGCCATGGGTCAAACGATGCTCAAAAAACTATGGGGATAATGGCATTAGCTTTATATAGCTCAGGCTATATGAAAGATTTTCATATTCCATTATGGGTAATTATGTTATGTGCCATTACAATGGCATCAGGAACAATGTCTGGTGGATGGAAGATTATCAGAACAATGGGCAGTAAGGTTATCAAATTAAAACCTATTCACGGTTTTGCTGCAGAAACATCAGCAGCTACAATAATTTTAACAGCATCTCATATGGGTATTCCTCTTAGTACCACTCATGTTATTTCTACGTCAATCATGGGCGTTGGTGCATCACAGAGATTATCTGCGGTTAAATGGGGTGTGGTTAGTAATATTGTGACAGCATGGGTGCTAACAATACCAGCTTGTATGGTTTTAGCCGGCCTGTCATATTTCATTATTAGCAATGCTAATATGATGATTCTACTTGGTTTAGTAGCTGTAATTGTTGCAATTGTAATTATTAGCTTTATTTTAAAATCTATGAATAAAGAAACAGTTGCTCTACCGCAGGATATAGCACAACCAGAAGAAATAGTTAAGTAATAAGGACGCAATAAAAAATACTTACGCATTTTTTATTGCTCATTTATTTGCTGGTTACAGGAAGCAGGCTACAAAAATATTTATTGGATTTTTCATCAAAATCCATAAGTATTTTTTTCGCTGTCCTTAAAGCTAAGTTTTAAGTTTAAAAAAGGCAGAGCGTAATTATACATTCTGCCTTTTTTATCTCTTATTTTTATTTGCTTTCAATTAAAGACATCTTTTCCTTGTAAAATTCTGCAAATTCATCGTTTAAAATAGCACTTCTGGCATCATGCATTAATTTTACAAGATAATGAATATTATGAATTGTCATTAATATGCTTGCAGTTGCCTCTTTAACCCTGAACAGGTGTCTTATATAAGCTTTTGAATGATTCTGGCAAGCATAGCAATCACAACCTTCTACTAAAGGTGAAAAGTCTTCTTCAAATTCTTTATTTTTTATTACTCCTCTTCCCCATGGGGTAAAGAAGCTTCCATGCCGTGCAATTCTTGTTGGCATGACACAGTCAAACATATCAATTCCTCTTAGAACTCCATCAAGGAGGTCTTCAGGAGTACCAACCCCCATTAAATATCTTGGTTTATTTTCTGGTAATAAAGGAGCTGTTATCTCAACTATGCGATTTTTTAATTCTTTAGGTTCCCCTACGCTGACTCCGCCAATTGCATAACCATGAGAATTAACAGATGCAATTACTCTGGCACTTTCAGCTCTAAGATCATCATAAACAGAACCCTGGACTATTGGAAATAATGCCTGATCTTCACGTTTATGACTTTTTAAACATCTTTCAAGCCATCTATGTGTTCTTTCCATAGCTTCTTTAGCTTGAGCGTAATCACAGGGATAAGGCGCACATTCATCAAAAGCCATTATAATATCTGCACCAAGGCTATTTTGAACTTCCATTGATATTTCAGGACTCATAAAGTAGCTGCGGCCATCTTTAGGGTCTTTGAATGTTACACCTTCTTCTGTAAGGTTTCTTAGGTCTGATAAGCTAAAAACCTGAAACCCTCCAGAATCAGTAAGAATTGGTTTATTCCAATTCATCCATTTATGTAATCCACCAGCTTTTTCAATTAACTTGTGTCCCGGTCTAAGGAATAAATGGTAGGAGTTTGATAAGATAATTTCTGCCTGTGTGGCATATAAATGATCCTGGGTCATCATTTTGACAGCAGAATTTGTGCCTACAGGCATAAAAACAGGAGTATTAATCACCCCATGAGGTGTTTGAAATACTCCAGCTCTTGCATGTGAGTTAGAGCATTTTTTCAACAGCTGATAATCAAAGTATTTTTGTTGTGAAAGCATACAATTTTCTGATTATTCCAGACGGTAAAAATGTTTTACGTTAATATTATACTTTAAATTTAGGTTCAGTTATCCATTTACCTGCATCACGATTCCATTCTGTTGCAAGTTCTGAATCATGGAAGAATAAAGCGATTTCTCTTTTTGCACTTTCAAGACTGTCTGAACCGTGGACAATATTTCTTTCGGTAATTTGTGCATAATCAGCTCTAATAGTTCCAGGTGCTGCATTTTGAGGATTAGTAGAACCCATCATATTTCTTACTAAGGTAACAACGTCTATTCCTTGAAGAGCCATTGCTAAAATAGGGCCACTAGTGATAAATTGGATTAAATTTTCATAAAAAGGTTTACCTACGTGCTCTGCATAATGTTTTTCGGCTAATTCCCTGCTCATATGAATCATTTTCATGCCGATAATCTTAAACCCTTTTTTTTCAAATCTTTTGATAATTTCACCAATAAGTCCTCTTTGAACTGCATCGGGCTTAATAGCAACGAAAGTTCTCTCCATTTTACCCTCCAATAGTTAATTCCTCAAACATTAATTAGAGCATAAAATCGTATAACTTACAATCATAATCAAGTTGTATTTAGCTTCAAACACTGTAAAATTGCTGATATATCTTGATATAGAGTTAAGTAAAATAATCAAGTTAAATTATAGGTATTTAATTAACCGTTTAGATTTAGAGTTTTAGGTTTTTCTTGCTCAGTTTTATTTGAGTTAGGAACAGATTTAGTAAATGGTTGCTCTCTGTAGAGAATTAAAGTAGGCTCGTTTACTTCAATCTTTCCACCATCTTTTCTGACTATTGAATTATTTTTGACCATATAGGTATGAGCATCATTTATGCTTCTATATTTTGCACCTTCTTTTAGACCACCTGGTACACCGTATTTTTCATCTTGGCTCAGATCAATTTTGTCGAGTTCTTCAGGAATTACTTTGTATTTATCCCGTGTATTATTAAGTCCTTTATTGTTAATTACAGCAATAACGTCTTTTTCACTGTTATATCTATACATAGCATAGATGTTAGATTTATCTTGCTGCTTTTTAAGAGGTATTGTATGACCATTAACAAGCGGAGATAATCTCTTATCATTCCTTAAATTAAAGTTATTACTTATATCTTTATTAAAGTCTCTAATGAAATCATCTTTATGTTCTTCTTTATTCAAGTATTCCCAATGTAAACGATTCCTGTTCTGGAGATAAATGTTTTTAGAAGGGCTTTCCATGCCAGTTTCACCAAGTTCATCACCTGCATACATAGTTGGGTTTCCTGGCATAACTGCTAATATACTTGTTAAAGCTTTATATTTTTCTAAAGCAGGTGTTAGGAATTGCTTATGAACAAGAGTTTCTAATGTTTTACATTTACTTTCGTCTTTAGCAAATTTTTGAATTTCTAAAGAATTTTCCTTAGCTTTGTTAATAATATCTTCCCAATTGTGGGAAAAAGCCCTTCTTGCAAAGTATTCTTTATTTTTATTTTGAGCAAGTTCATCTATAGCATTTAATAATACTTGTTTAGAATTAGCACTTAACTCCAATTCTTTTGGTAAATCTTGAAAAGCTTTATTAACTGATTGTTTTAAAGCCTGAGCCGTAACAAAAGCAGACTGACCTGTTTGATCCAAGCTTGTAAGTTTATTTTTATATTCGATTAATTCTTGGACTTGAGGACATGATTTTCCCATTGAATCGTGAACTTCCTGGATTTTTTTATTATATTCAGTTTCTGATATAACTTTTTGGATTCTTGGATCATTTTTTATCCAATCTTTTTGCCAATTTTCTTCTATAAAACTCCATTTTTCATTCTGGGTTTTATTTTTATACCAGTCTCCATCTTTACCCAATGCTTTTTCATAAATATCATAAATAGGTTTCATTAACGCCATTCTTTTATCTGCGCCCATAGTTGAATCAAAAGTGTTTTTGATTTTCTCATCTATGTCGTTTGTATATCCAAAGAATTCTCCGATATTTAAACTAAAACCATGGAGAAGCCTTGATTTGTCGTGATTGCCTGGGCTAACATGAGCATAATTAGTCTGATCAATTAACCCGCTTAATATACCGGTACCATCTTTGCCCCAACCGTCGATTAATATAGTGTCCATGAATTCTGAAATGTTATCATAATGGTTAGCATTACCAAATTCCGCTTCTAATCCACCATGAACCATTCTTGAAGGCCCATTAAACATATATCTATATTCAGTTGGAGTTGTTGCACCGGTTTCTTCAACAAACTTTCTTTCTGCGTCTACAGGATTTTTGAAGCGACCGTGACTCTTACCATCCATCAAAGGATCAAAGTCGGTTATTTCTGAAATTATATAGGATTTAGGATTATATTTTCTTACTTCTGTAAAGTATTTGTTCCAGAATTTAGTCATATTTTCCAGCGCATCTTCAAAACTGGATTCTTTACTTTTTATTGAATCAATATTAGCTATATCTTTTGCAGCATCAATTCTCCATCCAAGTCCTGACTCGGTTTTATTCAGGAGTAATTTGGAAACTTTAATTAGATCAGCATCAACATTTGATAATCTTGTATCTAGATATTTAGCAAGATTTGTCTTATCTTCTTGTGTAATTCTGCCTAAACCATCTTTAAGTGATTCAACTACTGTTTCAGCAGCATTTTCTGGTGATGATTTGCTTAAATATAAAATATTATCGTATGTTTTGTCATGTAAGGTTTTGTATGGATTATCAGGTGAGTTTTTGTCACTGTAGTCAAGACCTAAACCATTTTCAAGGCTTTCCTTGCTGGGCTTCATATCAGCAATAGACTTGATAACAATATATTTAACTATGTCATCTGCTACTAGTCTGAATAATTCCTGTCCTTGAGCACTTAAATCTCCATCTTTATTAAGCAATTGGTCACTATGCTTACTTGATTTAATAATCTCTTTAGCGATAGGAACAATATTTTTTTGATATACTTTATCTAATTTTTTATATGTAGAGCTCATTTTATCGTATTCAGAATCGTTCATGAGTGCATATCTTGACTTTTGGCCCACTTCATCAGGATTTGTTGCAAGTTTTTTGATATGTGGACTTGAGAGGATAGAGCAAATTTCTCTTGGGAATTCTATAGCATCCAATGGATAGGACATAATGCCATCAAGTATATTTTCAGGTAATGGTCCTGTTTTGAGGTCATATGCTCCATCATATTTCTTGGTTTCTGGATTGTACTGACTTTCAAGCAGATTTTTAATGTGCTCTTTAGTTATTTGACCGTTATTAACTAAATCAACAACTTTTTCAGGTAAAATATTTGCTTTTGAGTCTTTTTTATTCGGGTCTTGAGTTTGAGCTAATTCTTGTATTGCTGTAAATATTGAGTCAGCTTTTTGGGCAGTTGATAAACTAGGACTGCTTGAACCCAATTTCTTGCCTAATTCTTTTGCAGTGTATTCAGTTAATGTTTTATCAACTTCATTAGTCCAATAACCGCCAACACTTACTATATAATCCTGTACCTGAGATATTGCTTTGTTTATCTCTTCATGTCTTTCATTTTTATTACTGTTAAATAATCTGCCAATAAAGGATTTAGCTTCTTGAGGTGCTTTTTCTGTGTTAGTAAATCTTAATTTTGCAATGTCTTTATTACCATCCCATAAAGTAATTCCTCCACTTTCATTTGATGGTACAAGTTCAAAGTTACTCCATTGCAATAATTTATCTCTGAAGGATTCATCTTCAGTGCTATTTTGCCATGAATCAAACTTTTTCTGAATTTCATCAGGATTTATATCAAAAGTTAAAGGTTGTACGGAATCTTTATAGGTTTTTATTTCATTTGGATCTTTCAAATTTTTGACAGGATAAGATCTAATTTCTTCCTGATTGTACATTTGGTCTTCAGTTACGAGACGTCTATCGTACAATTGGATCTGGGTTGGTTTTTTAGGATTGTATTCGTCATTCGGTTCAGGACCCAGTTTTCCTATTTTTACTGGTCCATTAATTATTTTTATATCAAAGTTTTTGTGTGCGTTGGAGAGCTTATCTTTAGGTAAAATTCCAACTTTTAGTTTTTGATTAGGAAAATTAAATGTTTCAAACCAGTTTTTGGCGTAAGACTGATTTCCGTGTCTTAATAAGTCTAAAAGGTGAATGCCTTCCCAGCCTTCATTAACAAAAGCCCCATCAGACACCCATCCCATGCCTCTTTTGAATAATTCCACCTGTAAATTTTTGAAATCGTTAGCTGTTCCAAGAGTTGAGGTAATTTGGTAAGGATTTGTAGTCCAGTATCCATGGCTTGATATTTGATCTTGACCTATAACCGGGGTGCTGATTACTCTTGCTGCACCTAAATCCTTGATATAATCAAGTTTTTCAGTAATTCCATTTAATGTGCCGTCATATTTATTAAAATGATTTCTTCTTATATCTGTTTCATCAGGGTTAAACTTATTAGGAGGATTAAAATTATCAGGCATCAAATGGTACAATTGATGTGGCTGGGTTAAGTTTGCTCTACTTATGCTTGGAGCAACGTTATATTCATTGCCATTTACTGACATTTTTCTTGTATTATCAAGATAGTTTTTCCCGTTAACTTTGAATCTATACAGAATTTGTGTATGGGGATTTATTATACCAACATTTGGGGTCCATATTTTTAAGGAATCATCTGTATTATTGGAACTTTTATCAACAGGAATAGTGGTAGCATTGCCATTTTCTAATTTTACAACTTCCAATTTCGCATTTTGAGCTGTTGGCAAGAAAAATGTTGGAGAGACTCTACCTTGAGAATCTTCCACTAATGCGGCACCTTTGAAGCTAATATTTGCAGCTTGATTTTTTTGATTATTTTTGTGCTTAATAGGCTGATAACTATTAGTTCCAAGATCTTTAGAAATTCCTACCATCCTATAATTCCCTTCCGAATAAGTGAAACCTCAAACTCTGTTTAAATAAAGATGATAAAGAAAAAAAATTGCTAAATTTATTAAAAAATAATTAAAAATTTTACTATTCTACACAAATTATTTTTTAAAAGTTTGAGATAATTACTGGAAAAAATAGTATAAAATACTGCTTCTTTACATCTTATGATTTGTTCTTTACAGGTTCTAATTCTCAGATTTTAGATTGATAGCTTCTAAGATACCTGCAGCGCCATCTTTTGAAGCTTTTAAGATTTTACTTTTCAAAAAGTCATTCAGGTTATCAATAAAGTTTCTTAAAGTGTCAGAAGCATTATTAATAAAAACAAACCAATAGCCTTTGTCAGTTAGACTAACATCATTTTTATCATCGCCAACCGCTAATACATTTTTAGGTTTTATACCGAGTTGCTTTCTTAAAAATTCAACTGCATCACCTTTTTCCCCTGCTCCGATATGGACAGTATCAAGATCCCCCAATTGATGATCAGGATAACGAGCAGTATCACTTTGCTTATAAATACGCAGTGGCCTTGCTTTATCTCTAATATCCTCAGCTTTATTATCTGGAAAATATTTGTCCAGAGTATCTAAATTACTTTTAGGATAAGTATTAAAAGTAAATCTGGCTTTTATTCCATTTTTTTTAAATAATGCTGGAAGTTCCTCTTTTAAAATATTTCCAATTCCTGGTGCAACCATAAATTCCTGGAAGAAATTTGAAGGGTAAAATTCATAAAAACTTATCTTTGAATTCCAGAAATCAGGATTTTTTTCTTTATATTCATTTAAATTGGATTTTTGATTTAATTCTTCATTAGAAAAATGATATTTTTGAGCTAGATTTTTCATAATAGAGTAGACTTTTTCCCTGTCGAACCCTGTTTGCTCACGTAAGCCAAGAGCCCAGTCTTCCATTTCTACTAAATCATTGTTTTTTCTTTTATAGATAAATTGTCCATTGTTAGCTATAAAATAGTCTGGTAAGGGCAATTTTTTGCCATCTCCTGCTACTTGTAATAACTCTTTTAGTCGTTTTGCTGATGCATAAACAACAATTTTACCTTTTGTATTATCTAAAACCTCTTTAATATCATTATCTGTGCCATTTAAAAGAGTATCATCAAGATCAAAGACGAACATTTTAAGCTTTTTTATATCATTATCAGGTAACAAACCAGTAAAAGAGACATTATCAGTGGATAATTCATACTTAATATTTTTATTATGTTTATGAGAACTTATTTTATTAAAATAAATCCTTTCTTTATTTAGATTAAAGGTTGTTTTCATTAATATTGCCTTTTTATAGTAATTTATGGACGCAATAAAAAATACTTATTGGATTTTTCATCAAAATCCATAAATATTTTTTCCGCTGTCCTTAAATATCTGGTAGTGGTATAAAACAAAGTGATATAGAACATATTCAGAAATCAAACTTTCCTGGTGTCATTGCGAGGAACGAAATGCAATGAAGTGACGAAGCAATCCAAAAGAAGATAGTATAATATTATTTGGATTGGTGA
>Ga0156398_1086_pt1 | contig 10040 bp, 8 predicted proteins | sample RifOxyA3_FD_108042 | JGI IMG/M metagenome (GOLD analysis project Ga0156398, IMG submission 108042) | Candidatus Melainabacteria bacterium RIFOXYA12_FULL_32_12 | reverse complement strand
GTATAAGAAATTACATAGTCAGCAACTAAGTTTGCTTTAAGTAGCCGCAAACGTAGATACCTCGTAGCTCTGCTGCGAGGTTAATTCATTAAGACAGCTTCTGAACAATCTTAAGTAAGTAAAAGTTATAATAAGTGTTTTTATGATAAGCTTATTCTCAGCGGAGTCATAGATAGAAAAGGAGAGTAAAGTTGGACAAGAAGTATAGGGTTGGGATAGATATAGGTGGAACCAACGTAAAAATTGCACTTGTTGACAATAAAGGTCATCTTGCATACTCAAACAGTGTACCAACAAGAGCTGAAATGGGTTATGAATATACAATTTCAAACATTAAATCAGTAATTTATACAAGCCTAAAAGAAACTGAAATTTCCAAATCAGATATAGGCGGAATAGGCATAGGCGGTCCAGGTCAGATTGATTCAGAAAAAGGTATCGTAAGATGTTTCCCTAATATTCCTGGCTGGATAAATGTACCTCTTGCCAAAATCATGGAAGAGGAATTCCAGGTTCCGGCCAGAGTTGATAACGATGTACGTGTTGCCACTCTAGGCGAATATCATTTTGGAGCAGGAAAAGGATATAAAAACATTGTATGTATAACAGTAGGAACCGGAATAGGATCAGGCATAATTATTAACGGGCAATTAGTCAGAGGTGCCAGTATGTCAGCAGGTGAATTAGGGCATATGACCCTGCAAGCATGCGGTGGCCCAATTTGTGGATGCGGTGATACCGGTTGTCTTGAAGCTTTTGCATCAGGACCTGCTATTGTTCAATTAGCTCAAGAATATATAATGGGTGGCAAATCAGCTAAATTTAAAGAATTGGCAGTTAATACACCTATCACACCTCAAATTGTCTACGAAGCTGCTCAATTAGGTGATGCAGTATCAAAAACTATATTCGATATAATTGGCAACTGGATAGGAATTGCTCTGGCTAACGTTGTAAATTTAATAAATCCTGAAGTAATAATCATAGGTGGCGGTGTAGCGCAAGCTGGTGATATATTATTCAAACCTATTAGAGAAACACTGGATAAAAGAGCGCTTAAAATCGCTGCTGAAACTGTGAAAATAGTTCCTGCAGAGCTAGGTGAAAGCGCAGGAGTAGTTGGTGCCAGCTTACTCGTACTTGAATAAAATATAAAATATAAAATATTATACAAAATACCACAATATTACTTTTCAGGCATATTGTGGTATTTTTATTAGTAATGCTTTAGGCGTTAAATAAGGAAATGTTTTTCAGAAGCCTATAAAAAGTTTTGGTGCTAGAGCTGGTACATTTTCTCCGTCACTGGTGCTAATGCACATAATTAGGTTATAACTGGAATGATTGGAGACCTAGATAAGTGACTGTGTCACCAAATTGACATGAAACAAAGGTTCCTGCGAAAACATACCAGCTCTGCGAAATTGGTTTAACAAAGCAGTAGTTCAACTAAAGAAAGAAGAAAATGCCTGTATATTTATACTGGGGTGAAGAAGAATTTAATATTGAGAATGCTGTTCAAGATCTGAGAAATAAGGTCATTGATCCAAATTGGGCATTATTAAGCCATAAAGTTCTCAATGAACCTGAATTGCCTGAATTAGTTGCTACTTTACAAACTCTTCCTATGGCTTTTGGAAATCTTTTAATAGAAATTAAAACGACAAGCCTGTTTTTGCGTGGGGGAAAAAAAGCTTCCAGCTCAGATAAGCTCATGGTAAAGCTTATTGACACCCTTGAAAACCTTAATGATAATATTTATGTTTTATTTGTATGTCAAATCCCTCGAGATACTGGCAAAAAAATAGATTCAGCTTTAAAATTAACAAAAACTATTCAAAAAATAGGAAAGATAGAAGAATTTAACGCATTTAAATTCTATCAGGAAAAGGAACTTTTATCCTGGATTAATCAGAGAACATCATCAAAAGAGATCAAAATAACACAGGATGCAGCTTTGATTTTACTCCAAAATACTGGTTCAGAATTAAGAAGGCTGGATTCTGAGCTTAAAAAACTTAAGCTTAGCATCAGTCCCAAAAAGACAATTGGCAAAGAAGATGTTCTGGCTTTGTGCGCAACCCACGAAAACATATTTTTACTTGCTGATTCTTGGTTACAAGGTAACAAGTCTAAAGCCATATTAGAATTGCATAAACTTTTTGAAAAAGATCACCCGTTAAAAATTATTGCTACTCTTCAGACTATCGTAAGAAGATGGTTAAAGATCAAAATTGAATCTAAAACTAAGAATTCGTTTGAAATATCCAAAACAATTAACCTACATAAGTTCGTAATTGAGCAAGATATTAAAAAATTACAAAGTACCTCGGTTGAAAAACTGATTGAGCTAAGAAATAAGCTTACTCAAGCAGAGTACAAAATTAAAACCGGTGAACTTGAAGCAGAAATGTCGCTTGAATTGGCCATTGCATCTTAATTAGGTAAATTATATGTTTAATGAAAAACTAAAAAATAGGCAGACTACCGCAATAAGCTTTTTTGAATCAGCAATTAAGTCTAATAAACTGCATCATGCCTATATGCTTACTGGCTCTGATACACTTGAGCAGTATTATTTAGCTATTCAAGTTGCAAAAATCCTAAATTGTGAAAACAACACTGGCAGCGAAAGTTGCAACTGCACAAATTGCTCCTGGATAGATCAAAACAGACATCCTGCTGTAATCACAATTTCTCCGATAGATTATACTTATGGAAATCCTGAGTCAAAAGCATCTACTGTTATCTCAGTTCATCAGGCAAGGTATTTAATCAACTCTCTTGCTACATCATCTCAATATCATAGAATCATAATATTTACAGATGCAGCTGAAGGCAAAGAATATACTAAAAAAGCAGAGTTTCTTTGGAGCAACTATGTAAATATTCTAAAACCTCCAGCGTTAGCTGGAAAAGATGATTCTGATACAGAACGCCCAAGCTGGATGCCATTACCTATAAAATATGAGACTTTCAACCCGGCAGCTCCGAATGCTCTGTTAAAAACTCTTGAAGAACCCAATCCAAATGTTACCTTTTTCTTTTTAACAAGAGATAAAGAAGATATGCTTGATACTATAGTATCAAGGTGTCAGGTAGTTCCTGTTTCAACAATAAATATACAGAAAAACAGCACTAACGCTCTTGCAAGTCTGATTAATTCATTTCCACCTAAAAATCCTGCTGAAGCTATTGCTTTATCAGAAGAGGTAATGGCGATATCAAAACAAGAATCTTGCGAACTAGAAGAATTATTGGATTCTTTACAGGATTATTTATGCAGATTAATTAAAGCCAATTATGAGAATAAGACGCAATCTGCAAAAATAGTAAGCTTTATTGAGCGTATAGAAAGAGCAAAGCTTGAATTGGCAAACTATGTAGCCCCACAAGCCGTATTAGATTCATTATTTTTATCATTTATTAGTTCTTAAATTCTCACTTAATAATGAAGAAAAAAAGTTTAGAAGCAAAGTCTCAAAACAAGCATTTAAATTATCAGAAAATTTCTTCGTTATTAATTTTATATTTTACTTCTTCACCTTTTTCATTCGTAAGAACAAAATAATATTCTTTTAGCTCAAATAAATCATTGAATTTCAACACATAGCAATTCACAGCTGAAAAAGGATGCAATGGCGCAAAATTATCTTTTTCTGCAATTTTTTGAATGTCTGCTTTTCTTGGTTTTATTATATTTTTCTTTTGATTTGGGCCATTATACTCGTTTACATCTATAATATGAGCTTTATAGTTTTGAGCGAAATCTTCAGCATCACCATAAAGAGCTACAAGGAACCTGACTTCATTTTTGTCAACTATTCTGTCAATTTTGGTACTTAAACGCTTTTTGACAGCTTTTAAATCTTCTTCTACTTTACCAGTTGAATTTTGATCTGTTGTTTTGGTTGCTATTTGGATAAATGGGGAATATATGTTTAAAATTTGGCCTGTACCATCATTTATCCAGTTTGAATTTAAAAGATCCCTTGTCGACATTCCTTTTGATTTAAGTCCATATGTAATTGCAATATCAATGCTCTCATCGTCAATTTTAATTAAAGCTAAAGATGAGGTTGTACCGAGAATAAATGTAATTATACTTAGCAAAAATAGATTTAAATATTTCATAACCTGACTCTCCCTATAAATATATAAATTTGGTAGAGGTATAAAAATAAGTGATATAGAACATATTCGGAAATCAAATTTTCCTAATACACTGACAAGTTAATTATGATGTATGAGTGAGCTGATTTTCTCCGTCGCTGATGCACCTTAAAATTGACATGGTGCATAGGCTTCCTCCGAAAACCTACTCACTCTCCATAATTAATTGGTCAGAGTACTAGTGTCATTGTGAGGAACGAAATGCAATGAAGTGACGAAGCAATCCAAAAGAAGATAGTAATAATATTATTTGGATTGCTGCGCACCTACGGTGCTCGCAATGACAGTGCGACGATTAGCTGGATTATGACTCTATTTATCACTTTAATTTTTACCATTACCATAAATTTTAAGAAAAGTTTATCAAATATAAACAAGCTAAAAAATTAGCCATATGGTAATTTAAATAACCCTCATGTCTAATTGCATCAACTCCTTTTAGTTATTTTCAGCCTTCTTTCTCATTATTGTAAAGTGCTTGTATATTTTATGAGATTTTTATATGCTACATATATGTGTACTAAGGACAGCGTAAAAAATACGTTAGTATTTTTGTAGCCTGCTTCTTATAACCAGCAAATAAGCGAGCAATAAATCAATCTAATTCTGGACTAAAAGTCGCTCCTGTTATTGTGTTTACAAAAATTTATTTATTTATTTAAAATTAGGGAATATAATTGATTTAAGAGAAATCTATTAATATAAAAGTTTAAAAGTATGAAAAAGACTGAAATTGATTATAATATTGTAATTGTTGATGATGAACCTATTGTGACATCAACTTTAAGAACGCTTCTCAAGTTTGAAGGGGATTTTTCTCCTGTTATTTTTAACTCTCCTGTGGAAGCTCTTGAATACATTAAGAAATCAGAAATTGATCTTGTAATTTCTGATTTCTTAATGCCTCAAATGAATGGTATTGAATTTTTATCAGAAGTTAAAAAACTTCACCCGGGAGCAAGTCTTATTTTACTTACAGGATATGCCGATAAAGAAAGCGCGATTAAAGCTATTAACGATATAGGGCTTTACAGATATATAGAAAAACCCTGGGATAATGAAGATTTAATATTATGCATAAAAAACGGGCTTGAAAGAAGCCATTTATTGGAAAAACTAGAGCAAAAGGTCAATGAATTATCAGAAGCCAAAAAGCAATTGGAAATTTATAATGAACAGCTAGAATCTATAGTTAGTGAAAGAACTGCAAATCTCATAAAAGCAAACAATAAATTAAGCGCCATAATTAACCATAGCGCTGATGGAATTATAACCATTTCTAAAGATGGTAAGATAAATCAGGTTAATCCGGCATTTGAGAAAATTTGCAGTTTGTATAAAAAAGAAATAATTGGCGAAAACTTCTCAAAAATATTTTCCGGTAATGATAATGAACCAATTTATAATAAACTAAATCCTGAAAGCGATGTTCTCTTAAGGGATTACAAAGTAATAAACCACAGAAAGGGTAAAGATATACCTGTTGAAATTAGCTTTGCCCCTATTATTCCTGGGGAACACCAGGAAGCTAATTACTATGTTGGAGTTGTTAGGGATATTACGCTTCAACTTGAGGCAGAAAGATTAAGAGAAGATTTTATTGCTACTCTTACTCATGACCTTAGAACTCCATTACTAGCTGCAATACAGACATTAAAGTTCTTCCTTGACGGCTCTCTTGGAGAAATGTCCCAAAAACAATCCAAACTGCTTGAAACAATGCTTTATAGTAATCAGGATATGCTTGGCCTTGTAAATGCTCTTTTAGAGGTTTATAAGTATGAATCCGGTCAACTTGTACTATGTAAAGATTATTTTGATTTAAATGACCTTGTTTCACAAAATATGCAGGAAATTCAGTCTTTAACAGAAAAAAAGCAAATAAAATTAATTGTTAACAAAATAAATAACGATAAAGTTTTCGCTGACAAACAGGAAATAAGGCGTGTTCTTGCAAATTTACTTGGTAATGCTATAAATTATACATCTCAGGGGGGTAAAATTAATATTTATACAGATCTCAGCGATGATGCTGTTACTATAACAGTGGAAGATAATGGAACTGGTATCCCTGCTGAAGATATACCTAAATTATTTAACAGATTTTCTCAAGGAACAAGCAAAAAACGCTCTTGTAGTACCGGTTTAGGCTTGTATTTATCAAGACAAATAATAGAAGCTCATGGCGGAAGAATCTGGCTTGAAAGTGAGCTTGGTAAGGGTAGTAAATTCAGGTTTACTATTCCAAAAGCAAAAGAATTAGTGTGTAAGGAATAAGTGAGTAAGGGAACAGTATGGCAGAGAAAATAAAGGTGTTATTGGTAGAAGATCATACTATGACAAGAATGGGTCTTCAGCTTGTATTAGAAAAAGCTGATGACATAGAAGTATACGGTGAAGCTGAAGATGGAGAAAAAGCTGTTGAGCTTACCAAAGCTTGCAATCCTGATGTGATTTTAATGGATATAGGCCTTCCACTTATGGATGGGATTGAGGCTACTCAAAAAATCAAAGATGCAAATCTTGGTTCCAGAATTATTATGTTCACTTCAAGAGATAGTGAGCAGGACGTGTTTGCAGCATTAGGTGCAGGAGCAGACGCTTACATAATGAAAGGTGCTTCACCTGAACAGTTAATCTCTGCTATAAGAGCTGTTAATGAAGGTACAGCATGGCTTGATCCTGCCATTGCAAAAATAGTTTTGAGAAATGTCACACAAAACAAGCTTTCTCAACAGGATAATTCACAAAATATTAACAAAAAATCTACTAAGACGGGATTTTCTGCAAATTTAACTGAAAGAGAACTGGAAGTCTTAGGACTAATCGTAGAAGGATTAACCAATCCTCAAATAGCTGAAAGATTATTCATTACCAGGGCTACAGCAAAAGCACATGTACACAGTATTTTACAAAAAATGTGCGTGGATGACAGGACTCAGGCAGCTGTTACTGCTATGAGAGAAGGTTTGGTTTAAGTAAATAGCCTGAAAAGAGAATTAAATAATGAAAAATTCTCTAAAATACTTGTTTATGTTCTTTTTACTATCAATTTTAATAATTGATAGTAATATAGCCTTTGCACAAAAAGCACCTAATAAAGGCCAAATTACCCAGCCCAGCCTTAAATTTGAATATTATAATATATTTCCAGGAGGTCAGGAGCTTAATCTTTTTGGGATAGAAAAGAAAAGAGAAACCATTGGCCCGGGAATTATATCTCCTGATATGGAAAAAGTTGCTTATTCAGAGGTTTATTTTTTTCCTCAAAACAAGCAAATAAGTAGTAAAGTTTTCTATATTAATGCCGGCCCATTAGAGAAGCTTGATGATTTGTCAACAACTCTTTCTCCATCTGAACTGGCAAATATTTTTGCAATTAAAAAAGTTGATAATCCCGGCAACCAAATTCTTCAGTCAGGAAATGACACCTTTGATTCACAAATATTTAGAACTTTAACAATAATAGACTGGTCTAATGATAGTCAAAAGCTGCTAATAAAAGAAACTGTTGGTGAACACCTTAGAGGGATCTGGGCTACTAATTTATGGATATACGATTTTGATGTCAAAAAGGCCAGAAAGCTCGATGATATCAGAAAAGCAATAACTTATTATTGGAAAAACAAATATCATCTTTATTTAAATGATTATAGATGGGATATTATACCTCTCGGATGGGACACCACTAATCCTGATATGATAGTTATAAATGCTTATGGATATAACAATAATAATAAAGAATTCCTCGGATGTTGGGGGATAGATTTTAGAGGAAAAAGGTCTCAATTATTATCTTTAGATAATGAAAATTGGCCTGTTGAGAAAAATGGATTTGTAATAGCTGATAAATAAACTTTTTGATATTTTAAAACTAACTATATAAAATAAAATTAATAAGAGACGAGGGAAGAGTTGAATGAGAAAGCCATTTTTTTATATATCATTATTTATTATGAGTTGGATTTATACAACTCAATTTAAAAGTGTGGATTGGGATCTATGGGCAAGATTAGCGGTAGGAAAAATATTTTTTCAAACAGGGCATATATTAAAAAATGATATATTTTCATATACGACAACTAAACCCATTTGGATAGATCATGAATGGGGATCAGGAGTAATATTTTACTTTTTAGCAGATCATTTTGGGGATGTGGGACTTTTATTGCTAAAAATAGTCGGAACTTTTCTGATTATCTTTCTGATAAGCAAGATTGTTGAGCTTCAAAATATTCAGCCTAATAAACATTTAAATCTAGTTTTCTTTATCCTGGCTTTAATGGGACTATTTTATGGTGTAGCATCAACCGTAAGGTGCCAGCTATTCACATTTATATTCTTTACTCTCTGGATATATGTACTGGAAAGAGTGAGAAGAGGTGAAAACAGGTTATTATGGATATTTCCTGCTACATGTTTAATATGGGCCAATCTTCATGGAGGCTTTGTATCAGGATTAGGCCTTATTGGAATATATGGAATTGGAGAATTTTTAAATAAAAAACCGTTTAAAAAATACTTTTTAATCCTGATTCCTGCTGTTTTAATAACCCTTATCAATCCCTATGGAGTTAAATATTGGAGTTTTATAGCTCATGCAGCTACAATGTCAAGATTTACTATATCTGAATGGCTACCAACAGGAATCTTTCCTCTGGATAAATGGAAAGGATTTAAGATATTTACAGTTATTGCCTTATTAAGTTTCTTATTCAGCATTATAAGAAATTTACCCAAGCCTCAAAACCTGGCTAAAAAGTATTATGAACTTGATAAAGTCAAATATTTACTATTAATTATTACTTTTTATCTAGCCATGAGGTATAATAAGCATCAAAATTTATTTGTCATAAGTGCTGCAAGCTTTCTTTATTATGATTTTTATGGAATATTCGATACCTTTAGAGATTATATAATCTCACTTTTCAATAAGGTAAAGAAAACAGAAAATACAACCTGGGGCGAAATAGCAGCTAAAGTGCTAGAGAAAGGAGCCTTAGCAAAAGATATTTTAGTATATTCTATAATAATCGGAATTGGAGGGGCTTTAATATGCACAACTCCTCTCAAATTTGGAATTGATCCTTCAAAATTTCCTGTTGAAGCTGTTGAATTTATTAAGAAAAATAATTTATCAGGAAATGTCCTAACTCTTTTTCACTGGGGCAGTTATGTTGCCTGGAAACTTTATCCGAATAGCTTTATAGCTGAAGATGGAAGATATGAGGAAGTTTATCCTGAAGAAGTACATTTGAAAGTTTATAATTTTAATTACAAAGTCAACAATTTATGGCTCAATATTCTAAGAGAATATCACACTGATATCATACTTATGGAAAAGGCAAATTCACGATCTTACCTCTCTATGCTTGAAAATAAACAATGGAAACAAGTATACGATGATTCGATAAGTGCAGTGTTTATACCTTCAAGGGAATCTAAAAAGTCTTATGTAATGCCAAGGATTAATGAAAAACTCATTTTTGAGAATAAATTTGATACAGCAATTAATTTTAGATAAAGGATTAAAAAGTAAAATTGGAAAAGATGAAAATAAGGAAAATTCTTTTCTATACAGTTATATTTATTTTGATATGGGTATACTTGGCTACATTTAATGAATTTGATTTTGATCTATGGGCAAGATTAGCAGTAGGAAAGATATTTCTTGAAACAGGGCAGGTATTAAAGAATGATATATTTTCATATACGACAACTAAACCCATTTGGATAGATCATGAATGGGGATCAGGAGTCATATTTTACTTTTTAGCAGATCATTTTGGAGATGTGGGACTCTTATTGCTAAAGATAATCGGAACTTTCCTGGTTCTTTTTCTGATAAGCAAGATTATTCAACTTCA
>Ga0156398_1084_pt1 | contig 10200 bp, 5 predicted proteins | sample RifOxyA3_FD_108042 | JGI IMG/M metagenome (GOLD analysis project Ga0156398, IMG submission 108042) | Candidatus Melainabacteria bacterium RIFOXYA12_FULL_32_12 | reverse complement strand
TCATTGCGAGCCTCCAAAGGAGGCGTGGCAATCTAATAATAGTTCAAATAAAAGCAATGATATTGAATCTGAAAAGAGATCCTTCGCTCAGGATGACAAAAGACTAATCCTTACAACTAAAATAGACTCGATCCTACAAAAAAAAGGCATTTCTAGAACAGCATTAAGTAAGCAGATTAATTATAGTCAGGGTAAATTAAATGAGATGATTATCGCTAAAGAACCTATATCCCCTCTGGTAATCTCAAAAATTGCTCCTGTTTTAAATGTCAGTGAAAATCAAATAAAAAGCTGGGTTCTCGCTGATAAATACTCTTTAACTGCTCTTGAAGAGGCTATTAATGAATTAAAAGAAGGATGATTTTTAAGGCATCTTTAAATAGTTTATCTGAATAGATTGCCACAGCCCCTTCGGAGCTTCGCAATGACATTTCAAACTTAACTCTATCAGTCCATTACCCTTTAATTTAACCATTTAAAGCTTTTTACAGATTTTACACTGGCTGGGTCACCTTTTATCGTTACTGCAAAAATGCCTTCTATATCGGGAGTTGATGGAGAGCTTAGTATAGGAATTAGATTTTGATCTGGATATTGAGGCTTTGGTCTTACATAATTCAGGCCACCTTGAAGTATACCCATCCCAATTTGACCTATAGGTACTCTATTGACAAGATTATCGAGTGATACTTTACGTATTGGCGCCATCAACCTGACAACATCATCAGATGCACGACCTAAAATAACAAGATCTGAGTAGTTATTTTTCATATAAACATTGCCTTTTATATATAGGCAAAGGTTTTTACCCTGAGATTTGACCTCTTCAAGAGTTATAATTCCATTTCTAAATGATGCTCGACCTTGCAAGTTATCAAAGTTTTCAGTATTTTTCCTGGATACAAGCTCTGCAACATTGTTAACCTGATAAATTGATAATCCTGTTGATAAAATATCAGGAGCTTTTAAGAAGTGTTTAAATGATCCAAGCTTTGCCAAACGGCCATTTCTGATTATAAATGAGGTGTTTCCATTAGCATTATATGTCATTTGTTCTGGAGTTATTCCGTAAGTACTAAATACAACATTTCCATCCATAATTCCGAAAATCTCATTAGGCGTATTAGCAAGACTTGTAGCAAGCGTATTAACTTGCATGCCCTGAGCTGTAAGAGTACCTCTTATTCCGGTGGTTTTCATATTCATTTCAATATTGCCACTGGCAATACCGCTAGCAACATTTGACCTGAGATTATTTATTCTTAATATTCCATAATTGTTTAGATTAAAGTTAAAAGCCACGTTTGAATTGGTTAAATTATTAATAACCAATTTCTGTGCATTAAACGTTCCATTGTTAATTACAACAGGGACATCCTGAGATGGTTTAGAAGGAAACTGCTGAGAAATTTTATCTGCATTTATGTAATCGGAATTGATTTCCATATTTTTAATAACTAAAGGCATAGTAATTTTTTTCGGTAAAGTAGCTTTTCCATTTAGCTTGGAATCAGCAAGTTTTACATTATTAAAATTCAATACAGCTTCATTACCGCTAAAATCAATGCTTACTACGTCATCAGCAAACGCTGTCGGCTTTGAATTCAAACCAATTAGGTCTAACTTACCATTAACATTAGGTGCAGCAGAATTTCCATTTAAGACTAAAGCGGCATTTATCTTGCCTGTTGTATTTTGAGGTTCGAATAATCTTACAGGAAGAACTTCTGAAGTCTCTATTCTTAAATTATTAAGAATAGGGACTTCAGTATTATATTTATCAATTTTTCCTGTTAAGTTAACAAGCTTTCTGGCATTTTCTATATTGTAAAAACCATTACTGGATCTAGATGGGCTGTTAGAAGATGCTATCATTAACTTATTTATATTTAAAGAACTGGAATTGCCCGTTGCTTCAAGATTATATATTTGACTTGCAGGAATATCAATTTCTGCAAAGCAAGCAACATAGTTTGATTTATCCATTTTTGTCTGAGCTAATAAATTCCAGTTATTAACATTACCTTTTAAACTGGCTACTACAGGAAGAACACCCTTGGCTCTCGTAGATTTTCTCAGATCAGGAGTAAGGAATTTACCTATATTAATCGTATTAAACTGCCCTTTTGCCATAATATCCATAGCGGGATTTTTGCTGGAAAATTCTGTCACTTTACCTGAAATGACTATTGGTGACTGGTATAAAACAGTTTGAACATTATTAATCTTAATTTCATTCTGATTCGCTACAATTTCTCCTTTAGTCAAACTAACAGGTTGTGGCAACTGTTTATGTCTGATAACAGGATTTATTACGCCAATTCTTGCAACTGATAATATTTCCTTATCCAGCTTTCCTTTTAACTGAATATTTGAGCTCACGTAACCTGAAATTGACTTTAAATCCTGTAAATCTTTGTTATTTGCTGCTAATAATGAACTTGTTTTTAATAATTGATGAATAGTACTCAAATTCACTCTTGGCAGATCAATATTTAAATCAGCATTGTTTTTAGCATCAACGTTTCCGGTAATATTAAACTTAATATCATCTATATATCCGTATGAATTCAGGAAAGTTAATTTATCATTATCAAATTGCACTTTAATATTTAAATTTTTTGCAGGTTTAGATATGCCTTTATACGAAACAGTGGCATCTGATACAGTCAAATAACCGTTATACTTGTTTTTTCTAGATGAACTAGCTACTTTAAAGTCAGCTTTTAGCTTCCCTGCAAGGTCAATTGACTTAATATTATCAATTTTAGTTTTAGTAATACTTGCTAAAGCATAAGCAAGCTTTTTAACTCTTTTTAGATCAAGAGTGCTAGACTTTACAGCAATATCAAAATCACCTTTTTCCAGTGAAGTGATATCACTAACAACTTCAAGAAATGAATTCGCATCTACAAAAATCTTGGAATTAACAGCTGTCTTATTTTTAGAAAAATCAATTCTTCCATAGCTATTTGATATTTCTTCTAAATCTATTTTTAGTTTTAAATTTTTTAAATCAATATATCCTAGTATTTGTGGGTCTTTATCAATATTTTTAACCTTAAGATCAGCATCTAAATCACCCCGTAAATTATATTTAATTAAATTTTCTATGGGATCAGAGTCAATACCTTCTTTTTTAGGCTTATTTTGCTGATTTTCACCTGGTAATTCAGTTAGTAGTTTTATATTAAAGTTTATTTTAGGCGAATTTTCTATTAAAAGCTGCCCTTTTGTTTCTAAACCAACAAACTTACCGGGTTTAAAATCAAAGATATTGAGCTTATCACCTTTTACAGAAACTATTTTTGAGGGGTTTAATGCCTCATTTTGGTAATTAATTCTATAATCTTTTATCAATAAATCAATTTTATTAACGTCAACTTCAAATTCCTGTTTTTGACTTTTATTTAAAGAAGCAAGCAGTTCTTCAATTTTATATTTCCCATTTTGTAATTTCGTAAGGTAAATCTCAGGTTTAATTAGCCTAAGTTCACTAATTTCTATTTTCTTAAATAAAAGAGGTAATAGTTTTATTTTTACTGTAATATTTTCAGCTTTAGCAAGACTTGAATTATCCTGATATTTAACTTTCAGACTATTACTAATAATTACAACGCCAAAATCAGGCGTTGTAGATAAACCAAGTAATCCAGAATCAACATTTAAGCCGGTCTGCTGCTTTATGCTGTTTATTATTAAAGGCTTATATCTTTCAGGATCTAAAAGCCTGGGTACTCCATACAAATAAAAAATAACTATGGACAATAATAAACTGATTATTATCGAAGAAAAAACTACAAACTTTTTACTCATAATCCTCTCTCATTAACTTTCATCTACATTAATTTATAGTTTAACAGATTTACTTGAAAAGTCTTAATCCCTTAAAAATAATAAAACAAGCTTATAAAATAAGGATAAGATATATTACGAATTATTAAATCGAATTTTATATACTTAAAATATACTGTTATTAAGGATCTTGAGCAAAATCCTAAAACTTCTTATACAAAACTTGAGTCAATTTTTATGATTAATTAGCATTAAAGCTCAAGTAATCTCTAATATAAAGGTGGAGGAAAATAATAAAATGGTAAGTCTAAATTCTTTAAATCACGTAAGCTTTAAATCAAATTCATCACAAAATAATCAATTACAAGCTCGAGTACCTCAATTAAAACTTAGAGAACCTATAGAAAATGATGTATATACACCTAGTTTTAAAGGTGGTTTTGTTGATAACATCAAAAAAATGTTTTCTGTAAATAGAATAAATAAAGAAGGCAATACAGCTCTTATAAGTGCTATTCTGGAAAATGACAATAATAAGATTGAAAAATTAATTAAAAGAGACGATATAGATGTAAACATACAAAATAGTACCGGTGATACTGCCCTTATGTACTCTGTTGTGATTGACCGCAAAGAGTTAGTTAACAAATTACTCGAAAAGGGTGCTGATACAAATTTAAAAAATAAGCACGGAGAAACTGCACTTATTTTAGCTTCAATATTTGACCGTAAAGAAATAGCCAAAACATTGCTTGAAAATAAAGCTGATGTAAATATAGAAGATGAGAATGGTAAAACTGCTATTACCCATCAAGATGCGAAAGACGAGACCCGTCAAGTAATACTGAATTTTCTAAAAAATAAAGAAGAAAAGTAAATTTAGTTAATAAATCATATATAGATTTTTGAGGGAATAATTCCCTCAAAAATCTATTACTATTTTTCATAAAATTTAATTTATTGTATTATTCAATTAAGGACAGCGGAAAAAATACGTTAGTATTTTTGTAGTCTGCTTCTTGTAACCGGTTATTAATCGAGTAAGAAAAGTTTGATTTATGAAAGCAATAATACTCGCAGGTGGATTGGGATCCAGAATAAGTGAAGAATCTCACCTTAAACCTAAACCCATGATAGAAATCGGTGGAAAGCCTATTTTATGGCATATAATGAAAATTTATTCGCATTATGGAATAAATGATTTTATTATCTGCACAGGATATAAAGGCTATGTAATAAAAGAATATTTTGCTAATTATTACCTGCATCAATCAGATATAACTTTTGATATGCGTGATAATAAAATGCATATTCACAATAATGATTGTGAACCCTGGAAAGTAACTATTATTGATACAGGTGAATCGACTAATACCGGAGGAAGAGTTAAAAGAGCAAAGCCATATGTTGATGATGAAACTTTCTGTTTAACATACGGTGATGGTGTAAGCAATATAAACATACAAAAATTGATAGAATTTCATAAGAAGGAATCCTCTCTTGCAACGTTAACTGCTGTTCAACCTCCTGGTCGTTTCGGAGCTATTGAGATAGGTAAAAATCAAGTAACAGCATTTCAAGAAAAGCCCATTGGTGATGGTAACTGGATAAATGGCGGTTTCTTCATTCTTGAACCTGCAATATTTGATTTAATTAAAGATGATTTTACTTCCTGGGAAGCAGATATTCTCACTCGTTTAACTGAAATGAATAAATTATCAGCATATAAACATACTGATTTTTGGTTTCCTATGGACACTCTTAGAGATAAAAACAGGTTAGAAGAACTTTGGAATTCAGGAAAAGCGCCCTGGAAGGTATGGGACTAATGAAGTCTTTCTGGACAAATAAGAAAGTTTTTATTACGGGACATACAGGATTTAAAGGTGGCTGGCTGTCTTTATGGTTAACAACGCTTGGAGCTGAAGTTGTTGGATATTCACTCCAACCTCCTACTCAGCCAAATTTTTGTAATGTGGTAGAACTTGAAAAATCTTTAAACTCTATAATAGCTGATATAAGAAACTATGATAATCTATACAAAACTATGCAGCACTTCAAGCCTGTGATAGTGTTTCATCTGGCAGCGCAACCGTTAGTAAGAAAATCCTATATAAGTCCGCTGGAAACCTATGAAACAAACATAATGGGCACAGCTAATCTTTTTGAGGCAGTAAGAAATACTGATAGTGTTAGAGTTATTGTGAATGTTACAAGTGATAAATGTTATAAAAACAAAGAATTGACATATGGATACAAAGAAAATGATCCTATGGGTGGTTATGATCCATATAGTTCAAGTAAAGGCTGTGCTGAGCTTGTAACCTCAGCTTTTAGGAATTCTTTCTTCAACCCTAAAGATTATGATAAAACTCACAAAATAGCACTTGCATCCGCTAGAGCAGGTAATGTAATGGGTGGGGGTGACTGGGCTAAAGATAGGCTCATTCCAGATATAATTAGATCTATTCAGGCTAAGCAAAATATTATTATACGAAATCCAAATGCCATTAGACCCTGGCAGCATGTGTTAGAACCTTTAAGCGGTTACATTTTACTTGCTGAAAAATTATGGACAAATGGTCCAAAATATTCTGAGGGCTGGAATTTTGGCCCAAATGATGAAAGTATCGTACCAGTATTAACTATGGTTCAAAATATTATAAGATTATGGGGAGAAACAAATATCTGGGAAATTGATAAAAACCCAAATCCCCATGAAGCACAACTTCTTAAACTTGATATAAGCAAAGCTAATAATGAGCTTAATTGGACTCCTGTTTATCAGATACAAGAGGCCTTAGAAAAAACCACATACTGGTATAAAGAGTTCTATTCCAGCAATGAAAATATGCAGAGTTACTCAATAAATCAAATATCAGAATATATGCAGAATACAGTTCAGACAGAGGTCAAGGTTAAGTGAGAGATAAAATCCTTAGAAGCATAATAAAATTCTTTTCTTGTATCTTCTATGACACAGTAAATAATAAATCAACTAAAAGATTATACATTAATACTTCCGGCAAAATACTTGGCAAAGCAGAACTTTGCAATATGATAGACGCTTCACTTGATATGTGGCTGACTACTGGAAGATTTAATGATGAATTTGAAAAAAAGTTAGCTGAATTTTTAGGTATAAAATATGTTCTTACCACTAATTCAGGCTCATCTGCAAATTTATTAGCTCTATCAGCTCTAACTTCTCATAAACTTGGAGAAAAAAGATTAAAACCAGGTGATGAAGTCATTACAGTTGCAGCCGGTTTTCCTACTACCATTAATCCAATAATTCAAAATAACCTGATTCCTGTCTTTGTTGATGTTGAAATGGGAACATACAACATTAATCCTGCTCAAATAGAGAAAGCTTTAACAGAGAAAACAAAAGCAATATTTATAGCTCATACATTAGGCAATCCATTTAATCTTGATAAAATTCTTGAAATTTGCCAAAAACACAATTTATGGCTTATTGAAGATAACTGTGACGCCCTTGGCTCTAGATATAAAGATAAATACACAGGAACATTCGGTCATATAGGAACATTGAGCTTTTATCCTGCTCACCATATTACAATGGGAGAAGGTGGTGCAGTTATTACCGATGATAATCAAATTTATAAAATACTTATGTCATTTAGAGACTGGGGGAGAGACTGCTGGTGCCAGCCAGGAAAAGATAATTCCTGCAAAAAACGCTTTGATATGCAGCTTGGCACACTTCCTTATGGTTATGACCATAAATACACTTATTCTCACACTGGATATAATTTGAAAATTACAGACTGGCAAGCAGCAATAGCTCTAGCGCAACTCGATAAATTAGATCTTTTCATCAAAAAGAGAAAAGAAAATTTTAATGCTCTATATACGGGATTAAAACAATTTGAGGAATATTTTACCCTGCCTGAAACTATTGAATCTGCTGATCCCTCCTGGTTTGGATTCTTAATTACCGTTAAAGATAATGAGAAATTCGATAAAATAAAACTCATAAAATATCTTGAAGAAAATAACATAGGAACAAGGCAGCTCTTTGCCGGAAATATCCTGAGACAACCTTGTTTTGTTGACAATGATATCAATTTCAGAATAATAAACTCCTCTATAATAAACTCTAAAAATCTGAATGAATCGCATTATCAAATGCTTCCAAATACAGAAAGTGTCTTAAACAACACATTCTGGATAGGCGTTTGGCCTGGAATAACTAAAAATCAAATTGGATATATAATTCAGACATTTGAAAAGTTTTTAAGTAATCTATAAAAATGTATTGGCTCTCGATCGACACATCACCGTGATACTACGGGCTTTTTTATTGCGTCCTTATATATAATCTTAACAGCAAGGATTTTTAAAATTTAAGAATCATATTTTTTTGTTATATCTATTATTTATCATAAATAAGTGCGTAAAATACACTAGTTCTCATCATTAAGCAAATTTATATTTACAAAATAAATCCATTGGTTGAGGAAAACTCAATAAGGTATATGCTATAATTGTTTTTATAAACATAAAACGGTTATTTGTTATTTAAAAAACTTGGGGGACGCATCATGTTAGGATACTGGATTCTTATTTCATCTATCCCATTAATTGTTTACGTAACTTATTTTAATTAAAACCTATAATATTTAATACTCAGGTAACCCTGAGTTTTTTTATAACGTTAATAAGACTTTCACGATTAAGCAACCTTATTCTTAATATTTAACTTAAAAAATCCCCTTATTATTTCAATAAGGGGATTTTACATTTGTTAGTAAGTTATTCTTATATGAATAGCTGAGCACAAACAAGTGCTACTATTGTCATTAATTTAAGAAGAATATTTAATGATGGACCAGCTGTATCTTTACAAGGGTCACCCACTGTATCGCCTGTAACTGCTGCAGCGTGAGCTGGGCTACCTTTACCACCGTGATTACCTGATTCGATGTATTTTTTAGCATTATCCCAAGCACCGCCAGCATTAGCAAGCATAATTGCCAAACACACACCTGCCGCAATAGCACCTGCCAACATACCACCTAATGCTTCAGCACCAAGTAGTAGACCAAATGCTACTGGGGTAACAACAGCAAGTAAACCTGGAATAACCATTTCTTTTAACGCAGCAGTTGTACTAATATCAACGCAGGTAGCATAATCAGGCTTACCTGTACCGTCCATAATACCAGGTATTTCTCTGAATTGTCTTCTTACTTCATCTACCATTTTACCTGCAGCATTACCAACAGCACCGGTAGTTAAAGCGCAGAATACAAATGGTAACGCTGCACCAAATAATACACCAGCTATAACTTCTGTTTTTAACAAGTTAATTTCTTTAAGTCCAACTACTTCAGTAAACGCAGTTAATAACGCTAAAGCTGTTAATGCAGCTGAACCAATGGCAAACCCTTTACCAATTGCAGCGGTTGTATTGCCAACTGAATCAAGTTTATCAGTAGTTTGTCTAACTTCTTTTGGTAAGCCTGCCATTTCAGCAATACCACCTGCATTATCAGATATAGGACCATAAGCATCAACTGCAACTACAATACCTGTTGTTGCAAGCATACCAACAGCTGATAATGCTATACCAAACATTCCACCTGTTTTATATGCAACAATCATTGCACCACAAATAAATAATATTGGTAAAAAAGTTGAAATCATACCAACACCAAGACCTGCTATGATGTTTGTTGCTGCACCTGTTAATGAAGCATTAGCTATATCTTTAACTGGTTTATATTCAGAAGATGTATAGTATTCACTGATAAAGCCGATGGCAGAACCAGCAAGAACACCAACAACCAATGACCAGAAAACGTTAAAATTCTGAGGAAGGATTAATTTTACTGCAACGTAAGAAAGTGCAATCATTAAAATAGCAGAACCAAATGTTCCTGCATTTAAAGCCATCATAGGATTTGATTTCTCATCTGTTCTTACAAAAGATGTACCAATAATTGAAGCCAATATACCTGCTGCTGCAATAACAACTGGTAACAATGCACCATTAACTTGGAAGTAAACCATACCTAATGTCATAGCAGCGATAATTGAGCCAACAAAAGATTCAAATAAGTCTGCACCCATACCGGCAACGTCACCAACGTTATCACCTACATTGTCAGCAATAACAGCAGGGTTTCTTGGGTCATCTTCAGGAATACCTGCTTCTACTTTACCAACGAGGTCTGCACCGACGTCAGCAGCTTTTGTATAGATACCACCACCTGCACGAGCAAATAATGCTATTGAACTACCGCCTAATGCAAATCCATTTACCATATTAGGATCTTTAAAAATTAAATAGAGTATTGATAAACCGAGTAAGCCTAAGCCTACAACTACCATACCCATAACAGCTCCACCTGAAAAAGCAATACGTAAAGCTGAATT
>Ga0156398_1078_pt1 | contig 10357 bp, 12 predicted proteins | sample RifOxyA3_FD_108042 | JGI IMG/M metagenome (GOLD analysis project Ga0156398, IMG submission 108042) | Candidatus Melainabacteria bacterium RIFOXYA12_FULL_32_12 | reverse complement strand
TTGCTTCGCTTCGCTCGCAATGACAGATTTGCGTTTTAAAATACGCAATAATTTTTTGTTTGTTCCTTAGCTCTCAAACTAAATATTTTTCTCAGCAAAAATCTGATCCAACTCATCTCTATAGAAATTAATCTTCTCAACTTCGCAATCAACATAATTAAAGACCTCTTTAATACCTGAAAGATAAGAAATAATATTATTCTGAGCCGAGAGTGAAATATTTGAGAGGATTTTCTGAGTAAAAACCTCTTTTAAAAGCTTAAAATTATTGTCTGTACTAAGTTCTCTAAGCTTAACAGCAAGCTGATACTTAGCATAAAGCTCCTGATAATCCATATCCATCAGACCTCATATATATTTAATGAAATTAATATGTGTAAAAACTATCTTTTTAACTTTAAAGACAGCTTTTTATTCATTTCAAAAGTAAATTGAACCGTTATAAAATCTTCTAAACAAGCAGTTGGCAAGTGATCGAAAGGTGATGCTGTTTTTATAGCAGCAATTGCATCATCATCGAAAGATTTACTGCCTGAAGACTCAATCACATTGTAATCCAGGAGTTTACCATTTTTATCAATAGTAAATAAAATCTTAGCAAGCTTTTTATTACGATACCTGAAAATATACCAGTTTTTCTTTATTTTTTCTTGTAAGTTATTCAAATATGCTTCAAAATCAATATATTCGCCATATTGATTAAAGACATAACTTTGTCCTTCTTTAACAGCAACAGCAATCTTTTTTAAATTACCTTCAGGATAACTGTAAGCGTACAGCACGCAGGGATATTCATCTTTTGAAAACAGAGTTATATTAAATAATTTACCTTGATTATAGCTAAATATCTTATCTTCATTCACTAATTCGTAATAAAACTCTTTATTTTCAATATTTTTCGAGTTAAACCTATCTTCATAAAACTTGTAAGGCCTAACATCTACTTTTATACTTAATTCCTGAAAAGCCCTTTCAGAAAGCTTATTTACAACTTTATAATCTTTTGTTTGCTTTCTGGCAAGCTGTTGAGGTTTTACAATTGTCTGAGTTTCTTGAATTTTTATAGATAACTTTTTTATTGTGTCATTATCTTGAGCAAAAACAGGTAAAACAACCAATGCAAAAATAATAATTAATGCTAATTTTTTCATTTTCTCTCACCATAAATAGTAAATATATAATCAATTTACTATAAAAAAGAAAATTGTCATTCCAGGAATAAATAGGCGATATAATTTCAAAAGGAATAAACTTCCGGAGTTTCACCTGTTCATTCCAGGAATGACTTTATTAGGGGAGGTACTTCGTACTGTCATTGGCTAACTATCATTCCAATAACACCACTATCATTATGGGGTGCTTCGTACTGTCTTAAATCATCGATTCTTCCTATAATACGCATTGTCATTCTGAGGTGACACAGTCACCCTTTTAAGTCGTCGATCTTTCAAATAATACCCCGCTGTCATTCTGAGGTGCCAGAGGCACTTTTCTTAGTCATCAATCCTTCCAATAATACCCCGCTGTCATTCTGAGTGAAGCGCAGAATCTTTGAGATTCTTCACTAACGTTCAGGATGACACGCACTGTCATTGCGAGCCATAAGACATCGATAATCAGCATCAATCATACTTGCGTGGCAATCTTTCCAGCGCACCATGCCAGTCCCAAAATAACAGTAGTAGACCCAACAATTCACTAATAAATAACATCTTCTCTAATAAACATATTAGGATCAGCAGAACCGAGCTGTTCAAAAGCCCATTTCATGACTTCAATCCACCTTATTTTAGGCGCAATTTCAGGATGTTTTGCAAATTCATGAAGGATTTCAAGATTTTCTTTGAGCTTGAATTTTCTTTCAGAAATAGCGGTTGTGTCTCCTATAATATATTCATAATTGCCTTGCCTTACGGTTTCATCAATGATCACAAAATCAATATCACCATTATGTCTGGTAATTTTAATTTCTTTAATGTCAAAACTAAAGTTAGACATAAGTTCAGCGATTTTTCTAATGATTGGTATTTTAACCCTAAAGTTAAGAATATCTATTTCTTTAGAAATACGAGTGCTTTGAGCCTGCATCAAGCCTGTTGCTTCTGTAGCCGTTCTGGCTGAAGACCCACGAGTATCGCCAGTCATGTATTTAAAGACACCTGTGGAAGATTCTATTTTCTCTTCAAAGTATCTAAGGAAATCCCACCCGACGAGAGCATCTTTAAAATCGAGAGGCACAGGTTCTTTAGGCATCAAAGCAGGATCATATTCAATTATTGCACCTTCTTTAATATTAATTTTACCTGAAAGAGCGCCTTTAGGGGCAAGGTAAGGCTTGTTAATTATAAGTTTTAAAGCATCTAACTGAAGATTTAATATAGTTGTAGAAGCTTCATTAAGAGGTAAAGCTACGTACAAAGGACTAATTCCACGACTAGTTTGAGGATCTTCAAGAAAAGAAGCGAACACAAAAGGATTAATTATGAAAGGATTAGGCTCAAACCTGATTATGTTCTTTCTACCTGCTACAGTGATAACCCAGTTTTCAAGAAGAGTCCCATCACTAAGCTTAATATTACCCCAATACTCAAGAATTTCTATTTGATCACCTTTAATAGCTTTATTATCTGAATTTTCTCTATTTTCATCACACAGATCTTTTAATTCCTGATGGTTTAAATAGAGTTTGTTAGACGCGATTTCATCGTAAGTAGCCCATGAGCGATATATTTTAGGACACGCATCGAAATTATCTTTTTTCGAAGGCTCAAAAACGAAAGCTTCAGGATTAACAATTGTAAGGTCAGGCCCATCATAAATAATTTCATCTTTAACGACAAAACCCGGAAGAAGTTTTGGAGTTTTGTCCTGCGCAGTAACAACTTCAGCCTGAGTCTGTAAATCCTCAGAGATTCCATCTCCGTCTGAAGATGGTTCTGATTCTGCTTCGAAATTTTCATAATCAGGATACAATTCCTTTCTTCTCACCTGTTTAACTTTAGTTTTCCAGTTGATAAAAGCAATAAATTCGCCTTTAGTAACCCAGTTATCAAGGCCTGTTTCAAGCTTAGAAACCATATCAACTTCTCTGAATGCATCAACCAGAGCTGCTTTTTGTTGTGTAGCTCTATAGTGATCATCTCTGGATTTTCCCTGAACATCAAACATTGTATCGAGAGTAGAAAACCAGCTTTTCCATAAGTGAGCTTTGTAAGTTTCTTTAATTTCGTATATTTCAGGCATATTAATCTCTGTTTTACCTGATATTTTTCTGGAAGGATAAATAGCCTTTGCAACAGCATCGATTATATCGAGATTAGGGCGTCTTAATTCATCCCATTTATCCCATTTTCCTGAGATATAACCGGCCAATTTATCCTGATTCTCTTGAGACAACTTTTTAGGCTTATCTTCTTTGTGATACTCAAATTTATAAGGCATAAAAAACTCCTTCTTTAATTAATATCGTTCAATTTCGGTTTACAAATTACGCACTGTCATTGCGAGCCATGAAACATTAATAACCAGTATCAATTATTCTTGCGTGGCAATCTCTAATCATTTAGCTTGTAGCGGTATTGAGTCAAAGTTCCGGCATCTAAAAAGTAGGGTGCGCAGTGCGCACCGTCTATAAATCAGCAAGTAGTAGTGGGTTAGGTCAAATATTCTGACTCAATAAACCCAACTAACTAGCCAAATCAGCAATCAAATCATCAATAGAAAACTCTTTAAACAAACCGCAATCCTCAACATTCAAGCTGTCATAGCGAAGAATAGCGATTTCACATTGCAGCGATGCCATAAGAGGACATGAGTCCATATTAGAGCAAATGTAGCAAATATCGTTTTCTTCGGTATAAACCTCCAGAGAACCCTCATCATTAATAGTTACATACATATAACAGACTCCCTTATACTCAATAACAACAAGAATTAAATCACTATTCAAGCCTGACAGGCCAGTAAAAATCTATTAAATAACTGGCTGCATCAAACGGATGGCCAAGAAATTTCAGACTTTTATTATTTTTAATCTGAGAATGAGAAGGCAAATCAATTAAAGAAGTACCTTCTTTATACTTGAGATTTTCGATGTTATATATGAGCCATTTGCATTTTGGAGAAATATAAATCCCGATTTCATCGCCAGTATTATTTATTTTAGCGTTCCAGGCTGCAATTCTGTTTTTAATAGGCGGATTAAAACTCTTTATCTGCACGCTAACATTTTTAAAACCGAAAGCAGCAAGTTTATTTTTCATAATTACATAATTGGTAAACTCAGAATTTGCCGACCTATTATCGCCTGAAGCATCACCATTTATAATGATGTCACCTTTATGAGACGAATAACGGGATTGAAATTCTTCAATAGCATAAGCTGTATTGGTATTTTCAAGGACTACCTCATCAAAAAAGAAGACTTTATTGTCAGTTTTATGTGCCAATACCCAGCACATAGGATCAACGTTAAAGTCACAACATATATGTAAGGGTAAATCTACTTGATAATTGATATTTTTAATATTATTTTTAGAAAATCCTTTAGTAATCAACCCTTTACAATAATCGCCAAACTCACCGAGAACATTAATTCTAAAATATTCAGGGTCATAAGTTTGCTTTAAATTGTCAACAAACCCGTCAGGAAGAAAAATATTCTGGGTAGTAGGCGCAATTATGAGTCTGTAATTAGGTTTAGGGTTTTCGACAAAAGTCTTATAAATCCAACCTTTTGTTGTTTCCGGATTCGTATGACCAAATAACCTGTATTTTGGAATCCCTGCTTGTCTTAAACGACCCAGAAGCATATTAAAAGTGCTTTCAGGGACATCTGACATTTCTTCTATTTCAACAAAACCGAGATTTAAGGATTTAAGCTTTTTATCATCTTCAAAATACTTAAAAAGCACTTCAGACTTATTGTTGAAGATCAATTTAGCCTCAGTTTTAATATATTCATAATGAACACCTTTTCTATAGCCTAAATTATCGAGATGTTCAAAATATTGAACCAGAGTTGTATCTCTAACAACAGGAAAAGTCTGGGCACCAACGAGACCTCTAATGCCTGGATATTTACGGCATAATAAAATACCAAGAAGAGCCCCACTAAAAGTCTTCCCAGAACCGAAACCACCCTGATAAAGGACAACATCAAGAGAATGGTCATGAGGAATTTCAAGAAATTCCTTCTGCGCTTTAAGTAATTTATATTCCATAAAACACTCTGTACTTCGTACTTTCACAAGTCATTAATCCCTCCAATGATACCGCTATCATTCTGAGGGTACTTCGTACTGTCACAAGTCAAAATTATTCCAGTGATACACAATGTCATTACAAGGTGACAAAGTCACTTTTATTAGTCATCAATCATTCCAATAATACGCACAATCATTGCGAGGTGACAAAGTCACTTTTCTCAGTCATCAATCATTCCAATAATACGCACAATCATTGCAAGGTGACAAAGTCACTTTTCTAAGTCATCAATCATTCCAATAATGCGCACTGTCATTGCGAGCCATGAATCGTGGATAGTCCGTATCAATCATACTTGCGTGGCAATCTATCCATATTTCAATAATTAAAACAACAAAAACATTAATTAAATTAAACTAAATCAATTCCTGATCAATTCCTTTAATCACATTAACCTCAGGATCAGAAATATCCTGCTTTTTAGGATTAATAATCTTTTCTCTTAAATCAATACCCTTAAAAAATAGCTCTATAAGCTTCGTATAAGGAGCATCTTTTTCATCCTGAGTAATAATCTTGATTTGACTCATAATATCACTCAAAAGAACATCGAGAGAAGTAACTGTATTAAACTTTTTTTCAGTTTTTTTAGTCATCTCAACTCTATCCCGAATTATAAAGTATTATTAATACAAAATATAAAATAAAAATTTCCTATTATTATAGCTTTTTAAAACCTAATTTAATCAATGAGCAACTTATCCATGTAAAAAGCTTGCCTAAGTATAAATTTATTATTATTATAAAATTAGTTATGTCTGGGAGGAAAAAAATGGTAACCTTTTCCTTAATACCATACCTCTTTTTATCTTCAATTTTAATAGTTTTATGTCTTGTTTGTCTTATACAAAATAAGAAAATCAAGGATGCTGATTTGAGGGTAAAAGAGCTAGAGGAAGTTATTGCACAATATGAACATCTAGGTGCATAAAAGCAGCGATTTTCTCACAATTAGTTGTATTAAAAAATAGAGCAAAATTTGCTCTATTTTTGTGACAAGGTCACTTTACTTAGTCATCAATCCTTCCAGTGATACCCCGCTGTCATTCTGAGGTGACAGAGTCACTTTTCCAAGTTATCAATCCTTCCAGTAACACTCATTGTCATTCTGAGTGAAACGAAGAATCTCAGAGATCCTTCACTAATTTTCAGGATGACGCACACTGTCATTGCGAGCCATGAGACATCGACAATCAGCATCAATCATACTTGCGTCGCAATCTCAATGTATTAATCGTAAAGACAGTCTGTAGGTTGGGTCAATGCATTGACCCAACAGATTTGACTCAGATAATCTCAAAGCATTAATTCCAGCATTCAATTAGCAATACCAAACTTCTTTTCTTTATAAGTTTTCAAATCCATATAAGGATCTGTTTCAATCCTGCCAAGTTGAAGATTTGAGATGTTCTGGTGACATTTTTTCTTGACTCCATACTCGTTATAGTAAAGAGAAAACTTAGAATAAGGAGTATTCATAGGAACAACTTTCTTCGATTTCCAGATAACGGACATAGAATCAAGGAATTTTTGAATATTTTTTGTCCTGATTCTGATAGGTTCAAGACAGTTGCCCATATCATCCATTCTTTTGATTTCAAGAACAGGCTTTTCACAAATCACACATTTTTCAAGATATAAAACAAATTCATCCTGGATATTTTCTTTGGTTGGAACGATTTTAAACAGTTCTGCATTTTGATAAACCGAATGGCACAAAATTTTAACCATTATAAACTCCTTTAACACAACCCAGTGGCTAAGCCACAGTCACATCGTCAACAATCTTTATTTAATATACAAGGATCATTGATGATATGTTTGTGCCTCTGGCACCGTGGCAATCTCAATGCATCAATAGTAGCACTATCATTGGTCATTAACTCTTCCAGTAATACCAATATCATTCATAGAAAGCGAATACCGGATAACAATCAATTTTTGCGAAATAAATTAAAAGTTTGTCTAACCAATAAACATAATACTTCCCTTAATTATCTCTCAGGCGACCTTCCGACTTGATAGGGGACGATGAGAGATATATAGAAGAGAAATACCTGATTTCTTTTCTATGTTAATAATTATAGCACATAAAGTGGTGGCCGTGTGGCCACAAATTGTGACCAAATGGCCACAAATTTAGTATCCATTCGGCCACTACTTTATATAGCAGCACTTTTGACGAATCAACCAAAACACTTATAAACAATGGTTTCAAGACATGAGGCTTAATATCCTTTATTTTTAAATACTAAGATTGCAAAATCCAAACTTAAATATTTCTCTGACTAACCCGACTTTGGTTTTCACATTATATTTTTTAAACAAAAAAGCTAATCTTTTTTTAATATACCCGCTGGAAAAACCTGTTAAATCAGCGATTTCAGAATTAGTTTTTTCCTGAATCGTAAGAGCAACAATTTTTTTATCCAATTCATCCAGCTTATCAAAAGAAACCTTAAAATCCATAATTCCAGCTTCCCCCGTAAGTTTGCAACTATTTGAGTTCCATCAAAATGTCATCCCAAAATAAATTCGGGATCTAACCTGTTTGCAAATAAAAGCTAAAAGCGAATATTAGAAGATACTGAAACAAGTTCAGCATGACAAATCAGTGAGAATTTTTATTACCCCCTTAAATACCTAACGCACAATTGAGAAATTAATAACCTGCCTTCAGAATTTTTGGGAGAAAATAATAATATCATTAATTTAAAAAAACAATAGATCTACACCTAATGATAGATGAAAATCCTAAAAAAATATTGAATAAATATAATAGTTCCCTCACCCAAAGGAGCGTAAATATGAGCAAAGAATTAACAGAAATTCTAGAAAATTTCAAAGAAATCTGCGAATTCGTAATCGAAGACTTTATATACAATAAATCAAAACAAGAAGAAAACAACGAATAAAACTGCTTTAAAAAACTCCTTTCGCAAATAAAACTAACATATCCTTACACAACCCTACCTACAAACAAAAGAGTGTGAGGATATGTTTTTATTTTAAAGACTTCATTATATTCCTGTAGGATCCTTTGTTTCGTGTCAATTTTTGAAACAACAGCGACGGATATAATGACTTTTCCCAATTAATGTGTCAATTCACTAGTACTTTCAATTAATTATGCAGAGTAACGTCATTAAAATATACTTCGCACTGCCATTGCGAGGTGCTTCGCACTGTCTTAAGTCATCAATTATTCCAATAATACACACTGTTATTGTGAGCCATGTTTCATGGCTTTAAGAAATAATCGTACTTGCGTGGCAATCTTTCCATTTCACAATTAAAAACAATTATACAAAACAGATCACCAGGTGACATAGTCACTGTCATCAGTCATCAACTCTTCCAATAATACTGCTACTATTATGTATGGCTAGTCACTTTTCTTAGTCCACTGTCATTTTGAGCAAAGCAAATAATCTCACAATCCCCATTTTTTACGAAGTTCACAGGCAAAAAACGAATTATGCAAAAGATCGGGAAGTTCTTCTAAATACTTCTTAGCCTCTTCATAAGTATAATCTAACGGTGATCCTATTTTCACCTTTTTTTGTTCATCAATATACTTCTTAGTAGACTCGACAGAAACATAATTTTGCCCGTCAGGCCTATCATAACCCCCTTTATTTTGAAAACTTAAAACCTTGTTATTTATTTGTTCTCTTTTTTGTTCATGACATGTACCTGTATTTTTTACAGCTTTATCCATGTAATTTTTACAGCTAAAACCCGTAACCTCTACAAGCTCAAAAAAAACATTAGTAAAATAATAATTTAACTTAGTCCCTTTTTTAGTAGTTAAAACTAACTTCTTAGCTTTCAATTCCTCAATTCCCTGAGTAATAGACTTATTACTCCTAATCCCTGTTTCTTCCATAATGGTTTCCTGCTTAGGAAAAACAAGTCCTTTTTGAGGATTCCAGTGAGCTACTAAACAATGAATAATCAACCTGGCAGAGGCTGACAGCTCAATTTTACTAAAAAGCTTCTTAAACGTAATACTTTGAGACAAATTAAAGCTATTAATCTTAATACAACTAGCTTCTGGCAACATCTACAAAACTCCTCCAAATGTCTAAATTTTAAGCAACACAACTTGACACCATGCAGAGGAGTGCTAAAATATAATTAAGGATTTTTTGTAGAGAACACCCTCTGAGGTGTTTTTTATTTTATTTAGTTTTTGTAAAAACTTGCTTCAAAAAGGCAAGTTTTATTTTGTATACATGCTAGTACTTATGATACACTCTTGTCAACATGGTAAAACAAACACACAATCAGTTGTTAAACAATTTATAAAGGGTTTAATAAAATGGTTAAAGCTTATACTATTGCAGAACTTTCAAAGATTTTAAAAATTTCAGTTCAAGCGACAAATAAAAAGGTTGATAAACTTGAAAGAGATAAAAATTATAATATAAAGACAACAAAAGAGTTGATAAACAACCGTTTAACAAAGATTATATTTTTAAGTGATGACGACATAAAACAATTAATTGAAACAACAAATTCAATTAAACAGGTTGTTCAACATATAAACCAGTTTAATAAACCAAATCAAGAGGTTGATCAAGAGGTTTATCAACCTGAAGTAAACCAGTTTAATAAACCAGCTTATGAAGAAATATTAACAAGGGTTTTAGATTATTCTGAAAAAACCAACCATCAAATACAAGATTTTGCTAATAGACTAATTGAGTCAGAAAGTCAGTTAAAGCTGCTTATTGACAGTGAAACAAGAAAAGAGCACGAGTACCTGAGAGTTCAGGCAGAAAATAAACAACTTAAGATAAAAGTAGAAGAATTAGAAGAAAAAATTAAATATTACGAATCCAAATGGTGGAATAAATCAGTATTAAAAAAGAAGTGACATAGTCACTTTCCTTAGTCATCAATCATTCCAATAATACGCACTACCATCGCGATGTGACACAGTCCCTTTTCTCGGTCATTAATCATTCCAGTGATAGTATTTCACTCTTGATTACTTTACACTGTCATTGTGAGGTGGCTAAGAGTCTATCCAGGAAATAAAAAATGTACAACATTAATCAATTTTGTCATTGCGAAGATTCCGAAG
>Ga0156398_1079_pt1 | contig 10378 bp, 9 predicted proteins | sample RifOxyA3_FD_108042 | JGI IMG/M metagenome (GOLD analysis project Ga0156398, IMG submission 108042) | Candidatus Melainabacteria bacterium RIFOXYA12_FULL_32_12 | reverse complement strand
AACAAATCAAAATTTATTCATAAAAAACAGCTACCAATTTTTGGGGTTTTTTAATATTTGAGTTATGCGGTGGTCTTTAATTATTGGTAAAAAACTGCTTCTCATTCATACGCTCTAAAACACCAGCTGTATGTTGTTCAGTTAAGTGTGCATATCTTTTAGTCATTTCCTGGCTTTTATGTCCTAATATTTGACCTATTTCCAGCAAAGAAGCCCCATTCATAGCTAGATAGCTAGCTGCTGTATGTCTTAAATCGTGGAATTTAAAATCTGTAATTCCTGCGTCATTTATAGCTTTGTACCAATGTTTCCTTATTTCCATTGGAGCTTTGCCATCAGCTCGTGAAAATACATAAGGAGAGTTAATTTTTCTTATCTTGGAGTGTTTTTTGAGTACTTCTAAAGGGAATTTTGAGAGAGGAGCTGCTCTATTCTCACCGTTTTTGGTGTCCATAAAAATAAGTCTGCATCTCTCAAAATCAACATCCTGCCATTTTAAATTCATTATTTCTGAAAATCGACCACCTGTTGATAAGGCCAGAACTACAACAGGATACAAATATGGATTATCAACTTTCTGGCAGGCTTTAAGCAATGCTTTTCTTTCTTCTTCTGATAAAAAACGTATTCTGCCTCTTGGTTCGGTCTTCTTTTTAACTTTCCTCATGGGATTATCTTCAAGCCATCCCCATTCATTAGTAGCAATAGTAAATGCAATAGACAAAGCAGCCATATAACGATTTACTGTTGCATTGGAACGATATATAGGCTCTTTTTTTCGGGACTCTGTCTCTATATACCTAATAGGTTCTTTCTGTAATTTATCTCTGTATTCAGCTAAAAGAGCAGGAGTTATATCAGAAGGAAAATAAGCACCTATGTGCTTTTTCCACCAATTTAACTGCATAGCAAACTTTTGGCGGTCTGATTTTCTTTGAGGTAGCTCATTTTCTATATAGCGGTCAATTAAATCAGCCAATGTGTGTTTTCTGGACTCGGATGTTTTAAAATATCTACTCTGCTTTATTGCTGACTCGGTGTCTTTAGCCCATTCCTTCGCATCAGTTATTCTGTCAAAAGTAGCTGTTTCGTTTGGACGACCTTTCATTCTAATTGTTACTGTATAAGTACTTTTACCATTTTTTCTCTTTCTTTGTTGTATAGTGGCCATTTTATTGAAAAACCTCTTTATTTTTTGTTGCAATTTTGTTGCACTTCACTGCAACAAAAGCAAAAAACTCACAATAAATTATGAAACATTGCGAGGCTAAAATCAAATTATATCCTGGGTTTTTCTGTTGTGGCTTTTTGTGAATTATTACAAAAATGCGACTCATAATCCCTTGGTCGTTGGTTCGAATCCATCCGGGCCCATTCTTTATTTAAAAGAGTTTCAGCGAAAGCTGAAATTTTTGTTTTTATGATCTTGTGTAATTAATCTAATTTTGATAAGTTTTGACACAAAATAACCATTCTCTCAAATCTAACTGCGACAAAGAAAATATCAATTTATGTCAGGCCGAATCAAGCTATAAAAACGCTCTCAACAAAAAAGACCTTGCTCAGGTCTTTATCATTAGCTAATTTTAGTATTTCTGCCTTATTCTTTTCCAGATCTTGATCTGTTGTTGATACTCTAAGATAAGCATAAGTTTTGGGCATATAGACGACCCTTTCTTGCAAATTAAATAAAAACCCAATAACCGTATTTTTAATTTAACTATTATTATATTAATTTAATACCTTTTCATTTAAACGTAAATATCCTGAAAACCTTGGTTTTTACAGTAATTTACAGAATCTAATTTATGCAATAGGCAAGGTAAAATAAAATGTTGTACCTTTACCTACCTCTGACTTAAACCATATTCTGCCACCATGAGCATCAATGATCTGCTTTGATAAGTATAATCCTAGACCAGACCCAATTCCTGATTTTGTAACAGGATATTTTTGGAATATATTAGGTCTTTCTGCTTCGGGAATGCCCTGACCATTATCACTCACTGCTACCTGTATTTCATTATCAATTTTATTAGCCTTTATATTTATATTTGTACCTTTTTTATTATGCTTGATTGCATTACTTACCAGATTAGAGATAACTCTTTGAATTTCAGGTCTATCAACCATTACCTCTGGCAGGTCTTCTTGAATATTGATAGTGATATTAGAGTTTTGGTCTTTTGCAAGCGGCTTTAAAGTTCTCATAACTGAGTCCACTATATCTTTTATATCATTAGATTCAAGCTTTAATTCTGATTTTCCTGACTCATACTGATATATATCTAACAAATTATTTACTATGCCCAGTAAGTCATTATTCGTATTATAAATATCATTAAGATACTCTGACAAGTCATCCAGTGAAGTTCCTAATCTTCTTGCTAATATGGCCTCGAGAGCCTTTTGTTCACCAAGAATAGGACTTCTCAAATCATGAGCAAGTGTTGCGGTAAAGGTCTTTCTTATTTCTTCTATTTTCTGCCTTTGTAGAGTTTCTAAATATACAATAGATACCGTGTCAACAATAAGAACGAGAAGATCCATCTCATCTGAAGACAATTTTCTTGGAGAAGAAAAGCTCATCATAATTATTCCTACAGACTTATCTTCAACAGCTAGTTTCATATATACAGGATAAATCACAAAAGCTTGAATTCCTTTGCTTCTAAGAAAACTGCTTAATTCCGGTTTTAATTCTTGATTAACATCATTGACTATAACAATCTCAGGTCCTTTATTGGCCAGCATATTATCAAAATCATCCGATAAAAAAAGGACTTGGTTATTTAAAGGTTCCAGCCTATTATCTTTACTTGCCTCATTTTGAACATAGATACTATTATCTTTATTATAATTTAAATGCATAACTCTACTTGCATTCAATACTATTAACAGCTGATTTAACAAATAATCGAATATTACATCAGGATTAAATGAGATTCTAATTTTTGTAATTGTATTTCTGATAGACTGTTCTCCGATTAAAGCTGTTTTTAATCTTTTATTGAGCCATAAGATGTTTATGGCCACAGCTATTTTGCCAATCATATTTGATAATAAGTCTATATTTTCCTCACTCCAGGTTATATCGGGTTCTAAATTCGTTATTGCAATTATTGCAAGAGGCATATTGTTATAAGTGATTGGAGCCATAATTAAAGATTGAACATTGAGATTTTCAAACGTTTTTCTCAATATATCAGGATATTTAGGGTCGTTTATATTTTCAATAATCATTGGCCTTTTATTTTCAAAAAGCTCATTTATTAGATAATCATCCAGTTCTCTTGTAAATGTTCCCTTCTGCAAAACTGACGGAAGGTTCTCATTTTTTCTATATTCTCCAATCGCATCCAAAAAGGTTTTATTTGTCGGATCAAATAATCTTATAGCTGTTCTGTCTGCATTAAATTGGTTTCCTATTGCTTCTGTAATGCCGTTGATAGCTTGTTCGAGATATGGACTTTTTAAGGCTGTACCAATTAGTGTTTCTAACAATTTTTCTCTACCATTAAGTCTTTCGCTTTCTTCTTCTGTTTTACTCTTTACCGGTTTGTTAAGATCAGGCTTTATTGCTAAGAATTCTTTTAATATTTTTCTGATGCTATTCATTTGCAAATAAATAGCAAGGAAAGCTATCATAATTATGGCTATTATTATGATTATTACAGTAATATTTATCATATTAATTCCCCCAAATTTATAAAAATGACAATTATTTATTTTCGACAAAAGAAAAGTCTTTTTAAAGAGTTAATTAGTTATTATCCTTCCTTATTCTTAAGGAACTCTATAATAGCTTTGACTAAGCGAATATCACGCTCTGAAAAATTATATTCATCCCTGATTAACTGCTCATATAGCAATGATTCATCGTTTGACAAGAACCGCGATCCTTTACCGGATAATAAAAAATTTATATTAACTTGCAAATGTTCATTCAATAATGCTAAATAAGTGAAGGATGGCAGATGTTCGCCTCTCTCATAACTTGCTATTGTACGTCCAGGGATGCCAATCAATAGAGCAAGTTGCTCTATTGTTAAAGATTTCTCTGATCTTATTTGTCTTAATCTTTGCTGCAAAAGCATTTTAGTCGACCTTCAGAAACATGTTGACAAGCTACATTATTACGTTGTATTATATTTTTGTTAAATATAATGGATAAAGTGTATCCAAATAAGAGTACAAAAAGATTTTTAAATAATTCTGTACAGAATTATTTAAGCTACTAAAATTACTTTGTCTTTATAACATCATTAACTTAAATAATTAATATTACAAGTTATTTTTCAAACCAAAGGCATTCTGAAGTTTATTTTAAATTAAATACAAATCTAATAAAATTTCCAAGAATATAAAATATCTTTTTTGCTTAATTTATTTAGATTGCACAGTGCCAAAACTAAGGAGTGCACTATGTTTATGCAATTTGGAGAATCACAACAGCAAAATTTAGATATTATTTTAAAGTCATTACTGCAAAATTCAGATATCACAGAAAAAGAGAAGTCACTAATTCTGGAATATCAGGAATTAATTTCTAAAAACGTTGAACTTACAGAATATATTACTCTTTTATCTAATAATCTACAAAAAGAGATCTCTATAAGGGATTTAATCGATAAGATCAGAGAGTCTTTAGATTTAGATGAGACATTGGCAATTGTAATTAATGAGATAGCTGGGCTTACAAAGACAGATAGATGCATAATATATTTGGTAGACAAGAAAGATGCAAAAGCTCATTTATATAAGGAATTTAGGATTCGAGAAAATATTAAATCAGCTCCTGATGATCTTGAACTAACCTTTTTGTTTAATGATCATTATAAGAGTAGAGTGACAGATTATAACTCTGTTTTAATCGAAAATATTGATTTTGACTCATTAAATGATGCACAAAAGCAATATTTTGATTTTTATAATATAAAATCTCTTATAATAACTCCAATAGCCTATAAAGAAGAACTTTTAGGATTAATCCTGATGCACCAAAATGATTTGTTGTGTGATTGGGATAATAGTCACTCGGAATCATTGAGAAAGATTAGCAATCAAGCTGCCATTTCAATAAAACATGCAATTTTATATGCCAGACTTATGCAAGAAACAAAGCTCAACAGCAAAAATATAAAAAATATGCCCGTTGAGTTTAAAAACCATATAACTTCAGTAATCGGCTTTTCTGAGCTGTTATTACAGCAACAACAAAATAAATTAACAGATAAACAAAAACAATATCTGAATAATATATTAGAAAGTGCACATCTTTTAAATAAATCAATTAATGATATACTTGGTATTCGTTAAATATTCATAGAAATCTGTATTTACAGCTATTATGCAAAATGATTTTTGAATAACCATTTTTTGATTTTGTACGCATCAAATATCGCTATAAAACTATTATCCAAAATAGAATATATGGCCTCACAAGTAACGCCTTTATTTTTAAGCATCTTGAGATAATGCTCATCATTGATTTTAGGCAATGTAAGCATAACTATAGGACATTTGGAATCTTTTTTTATTGCCTGTTCGCAATGTTCTAATAGTTCCATATAATTCATAACTAATCTCCGATATTTTGATTTGATATAAAGTTCCTGCAATATTTCAAAGGATAATTCCCTTGGTAATTATTTACAAGGGCATAAAGTCTCTATTTTGTTTGTATGCTTTTGCTTCATTTAAATATATTACTTTAAAAATATACTTAATATCAGTAAAGAATATAGTAAAGGTGGGAAAAAGAATGAAGGTGATTTTGATGATATTTTACAATTATATTAACCAGAAGGGTTATTCAGGAATAGGGGCGTATAATACGCTTTATGAAGCTATGAGAGAAGCATTTAGGGACAGAAAATTAGAATTGGCAACCTGCTGTGAAATTGTAGATGGCAATGCATCTTATTCTATAAGAGAAATGGAAGAATTCTGGGATAATAATTTATTTGCTGAGGAAAAAGATTTAAATATAATAAAGAAAAACTTAAGGTGCTTGCCTAGAATAATATTTAATGATTGGTAATAGATTTCTAATATTTGCAGTTTTCGGTATTTATAGAATTTAAAAAGGTGACTGTGTCACCTTGGTAATCTTTCCAATGTTCACCAGATAGATTGCCACGCACCTTCGGTGCTCGCAATGACAGTGTATGTTATTAGAAATATGACTTAAAAAAGTGACTCTGTCACCTTGCAATGACACTCTTTATTATTAGTGTATTTTAACATTTTCTAAGCAAGCACCAAAATTAAATACTATTAATGATTATTTAAAACTTGATAAATAAAACATAATACATTCTCGGACTGTTTCGATTAAGAATAAAAAAATCTTGTGTAATTCTTGTGTAATTAATCCTATTTTAATAAGCTTTGACACAAAATGATCATTCTCACAAATCCAACTGCCACAAAGAAAAGATCAATTTCTATCAAACTTCATCAAGCTATAAAAACGCTCTCATGATCCATTAGCCGTAGGTTCGAATCCTACCGGGCCCAATAATAAAATCAACACTTTCGGCGAAAGCCGATTTTTTGTTTTTAGGGTTTGTGCCTAAACTGTGCCTAACCTGAAATTAAATATAGTGAAATTTAATGAATCTTTTATATAGCTTTATTGAACTTTATATCTATGCGCAAAAAGTTGTAGGTTTTATAACTTACAAAAATAGGTAAGTTATATCGATTTTTATTGCTAATATGACTCTTTAAATTCTAGATTAAATGAAATACTCTATGTACCACTGTAAAATGAGTGAAATCAAGGAGATGAATATGACTTTTACGTGGGATATATTAAAAAAAGGCATAAATCCAATTATCGATGGTGCAGTTCAGGAAATATTTACCAAACTTTATTCTGATAATTTATTTTTAATGGTTCCTGTAGTGCAAAAGGAAACCTTAAGATCAATAGTTGAGGCAGCTTTAAGAGCGGAAAGAGGAACAGAATTAACCAGGCCTCTTGGAAGCCCTAATTACTTGTCATCTTGGAATAAAATTTTATTGAATCCGAGGCAGTTATTTCAGATCCCACCTGAAGACTATACAAAAATTGAAACAAAAACTGTTATAGGTCCACGGGCTAAGAAACCTCTTGAATTAGATATACCAATTATGATTTCAGCAATGTCAAATGGCGGATCATTAAGTGAACAAATGAAAATTGCTCTTGCTAAAGGTGCTAGTTTAGCAGGAACAGCAACTAATACCGGAGAAAGTACGTTGGTATACAGTGAAAGAGAAGCTGCAAAATATTTAATAGGACAATATAATAGAGGTGGTTGGTTAAGCAAACCAGAACAGTTAAAAAGAGTAAATGCTATAGAGGTACAGCTTGGCCAAGGCGCATGGGGTGGAGCTACAGATGATGTACAGCCAGCAAGTGAAGTTACTGATTATCAAAAAAGAATATGGAATGTTCCAGACGGCAAAGATGCCGTAATTCATTCCAGAATGCCAGGTATTAACTCAACTCAAGATATTATTGATTTAATTAATAAGTTAAAATCTGAGTATGACGTTCCAGTTGGAATAAAAATTGCGGCCACGCACTTTATTGAAAAGGAATTAGAAATAATAGCACAAACAGACGCTGATTTTATTACTATTGATGGATCTGAGGGTGGTACATCATCATCTTACCCAACTCTTCAAGATAGTGTAGGCTTTCCCACCTTGCTAGGTTTGGCCAGAGCTGTTAACTGGCTAGAAGATAATAATTTAAAAAGCAAATACAATTTAATAATTACTGGTGGGCTAAAAGAACCAGGAGACTTTTTGAGGGCTCTTGCATTAGGAGCAGACGCAGTATATATAGCTACAATAGCCATAATGGCCTCATTACAAACTCAAGTTGTCAAAGCTGTACCTGAGAGTGTGCCTGTTCAGCTTAGTTTGGCTCAGGGTAAATTAATAGACAAACTTGATATAGATGAATCTGCCAATAACTTAGCAAACTTTTTAAAGTCATCTGTAATTGAAATGCAGCATGCCACTCAGGCAGTTGGTAAAACATCTTTCAGGAATTTAAATAAAGAAGATTTAGTAACTGTTGATAAAGAACTGGCAGCAATATTAAGGATTGCATATGCAGGAAATCCCTGTATATAATTAGCTTTGTTTAGCAAATATTAAAGAGAATCTCATATTTAAGGTTCTCTTTAGCTTATAAGTTTTTTTAAATGTATTAAATATACTATGGACTAATTAAAGTAGTCTTCTTAAAATTGCTTTTCTGTCTATTAAATATTCTTTCAAAGAGTATTTAAATTTCATATAAAGACTTTTGCTTATGAGCAGAGAATGGAGATGTATATGAATATAAGAATTATAGACAATGAAGAAGACTTTATTGTTATTAAGACTGATTGGGATAGACTTGCACAAGATATGATTAGTTTTAACAAGTTTGAATGGACGCATATTTGGTGGAAACATTTTAAAGAAGGTAATGATTTAAGCATTTTAGTGGCAGAAAAAGATGGTAAAACAGTCGGGATTGCCCCTTTATATGTCAGAAACATTAATGTATTTAAATTTCTTTCTTTTAAAAAAGTAACTTTTCTTGGGGGAAAGATTTCTGATTATTTAGATTTTTTAATTCAGCAGGACGAGAACCGAGAATCTACATTTGTAGCACTTTTAGACTATGTATTAAACAAATTTTCCTTTGACATATTAGAACTAAAACAAATTAACAGTGATTATCCTAACTTTGATTTATGGCAAAAGTATTCTAAGAAGCTCGGATTAAAGTTTATTGATTACGGTATTTTCAGTAAATGTCATATTCTCAGGTTAAATAAGTTCGATAGTTATGATGAATATTTTAATCAGCTGGGAAAAAATCATAAAAAGAGTATAAAGTTAAGACAAAATAAAGTTAAAAAAGAATTTAAAAATGTTGAATATACTTTTAAGAGTGATATTACTCCTGAAGATATAAGAATAATTGCTGATATAAACATCAAAAGACAAAAATTTCTTATAGAAAAAGGAAAAGAAGACAGATTTTGTTATTTTACTGACTTGCAAGAAAAAAATTTCATAAGTGATTATTTCTGCAATAGTAATTCAGACTCAAAAATGCTTGCTTATTTAAAGTGTGATGACAAGGTTATTGCTTACAATTTGATATTGGTAAACGATAAAGGTTTATGTTACTGGAATGGTGCTTTTGATACTGATTACGAGGTATATTCACCCTCAAAATTACTCTTCAATGAACTTATTAAATACTCATATGAAAATAATTATGAATATTTCGACTTTATGAGAGGCAGTGATCCGTTTAAACTTCAATGGACAAATGATATAACTACAAATTACATATTATCTAAGAAAAATTTCAGAGCAGAGCTGGCATATTTGTTTAAATTTGGTTTACTACGACCTCTTGTAGATAAATTTAGATCAACCAGCATAAAATCATCACTTGACGAGGGGGGAATACATGATAGTTAAGGTAATTAATGATGAAATAGAATTCCAGAAACTCAGAGAGGACTGGAATAGGCTTGCTACTTATTCAACCAATGAATTTGACTGGATATATTATTGGTGGATGAATCATAAAGAGGGTAATGAACTTCAAGTATTAGTACTTGAAAAAGATAATGAAATTGTTGGTATAGCGTCTCTTTATATTGAAAATTCAACAGCATTAAAGTATATTCCCATAAAAAAGCTAACTTTTCTTGGCGCAAGAATTTCTGACAATATTGATTTTTTTATAAAAGAGGATGAGCACAAAGAGAGATCTTTTAATACTTTATTAGATTATATTTTTAAGAATGTACGTTTTGATTTTGTAGAATTTAATCAGATTAATTCCTGTTGTCCAAATTTTGATTTATGGCAAAAATATGCTAAAAAATATGGACTAAACTTTGAATATGCAGTGGAAAGTCGTAAAGTAAATCTTTCTAATTTCAAATCTTATGATGAATATTATGAAAATTTAAATAAAAATCATAAAAAACATTTGAGGAATGCTAATAACCGAATAAAAGAAGTAAATGTGGAATATATTTTTAAGGAAGCCATAACAAAAGAAGATATCAAGATAATCGCTAATATAAACCTTAAAAGGCAAAGATATCTCTATGAAAAAGGTGATCATACCAGATCCTGTTATTTTCTTGATGAGAAAAAGAGAAATTTCATATTAGATTATTTTTGTACAGACAATTCTGACACAAAGATGCTTATTTATATGAAACTTAATGGAGTACCCATTGCATATTCATTATCAGTATTGTCTAAAAATACTTGGTCATATTGGAATGGTGCATTTGATCCTGATTATGAGAGATATTCACCCAAAAAAATACTAGTAAATGAACTAATAAAG
>Ga0156398_1076_pt1 | contig 10403 bp, 8 predicted proteins | sample RifOxyA3_FD_108042 | JGI IMG/M metagenome (GOLD analysis project Ga0156398, IMG submission 108042) | Candidatus Melainabacteria bacterium RIFOXYA12_FULL_32_12 | reverse complement strand
CCAGTTCTATCATATGGAGGTCTCTGACCTGTTCCATCCTGAGGCGGTCTCTGACCTGTTCTGTCATATGGAGGCCTTTGATCGGTTCCACTATAAGGCGGTCTTTGGCCAGTTCTATCATATGGAGGTCTCTGACCTGTTCCATCCTGAGGCGGTCTCTGACCTGTTCTGTCATATGGAGGCCTTTGACCGGTTCCATTATAAGGCGGTTTTTGGCCAGTTCTATCATATGGTGGTCTCTGACCTGTTCTATCTTGAGGCGGTCTCTGACCTGTTCTGTCATATGGAGGCCTTTGACCGGTTCCATTATAAGGCGGTCTTTGGCCAGTTCTATCATATGGTGGTCTCTGACCTGTTCTATCTTGAGGCGGTCTAATTTCTGTTTTTTCTTCTCGGCTTTGAACTTTTTCTGGTGAAGTTTTAGGAGATTCTTTTGATTGAGCAGGTTCTTTTGTTTTTTGAGGAGATGGAGCAGCATTTATTGAATTGGTTAATTTGTCAGCTTCTTCTTTAGTAATAGTGCTGGCATGTGATTTGACTTCAACATTTAATTTTTCAGCAAGAAGATCAATAACTTCCTTGTTTGGAAGCCCCAATTTTTTTGCTAAATCATAAACTCTAACTTTTTCTGCTGTCATTGTATAATTATCTCCTAATTTCTGCCCTTTTATATTATTGTACTATTTTTAACACAATTTATTTGTGTATTATATTTTCTAAATGCTCCAATGTTGAAGCTGATATCTCCTTCTTTAATGCCTTTTGCAATCTTCTTTTCTTTATTGCATTTTTCAGACATTCTTTATTGTAGCAAAGATATGAAGAACGGCCAAAATGTCTGGAAGTTGGTGATATAACTACCTCACAGGTATCATGTGTTTTTGTAATTTTTACAAGGTGAGATCTTTCTTTTAATTCACCGCATCCAACACATCTTCTAATTATATCTTTTTTATCAAGCGTCCTCTTCTTCATACTCTTCTTGTTCACCGTAATTATATGAACCTTCTTCAGATTCAATTTGACTTAAGCTCTTAATATCGATTCTCCATCCGGTTAAGCGATGAGCAAGTCTAACATTTTGTCCTTCTCTTCCGATAGCTAGACTCAACTGATCATCCGGAACTATAACCAGAGCTTCTCTAACTTCTTCTGTATTTGCCAGAATCTCAACTGATACTATTCTTGCTGGAGAAAGTGCATTAATAATGTATTCTACAGGATCATCAGAGTATCTAATAATATCAATTTTTTCATTTTTAAGTTCATTTACGATAGTCTGTATCCTGCTTCCTCTTGGTCCTATGCAAGCTCCTACAGGATCAACTTCAGGATCATTACTTGCAACACCTATTTTTGTTCTATAACCAGCTTCTCTTGCTATAGATACAATATCAACAATTCCATCTTCAATTTCAGGAACTTCTAATTCAAACAACTCCTGAACAATTCTTGGATGAACCTGAGAAACTATTACTTGAGGAAGACGTGTAGTCTCTTTAACATCAAGAACATATACCCTGATTCTATCATTAACTCTGTAATATTCACCCGGTATTTGTTCTCTTGTAGGTAAAATAGCTTCAATTTTACCTATACTAACGATTACATTTCGTGATTCAACTCTCTGAATTATTCCAGTAGTAAGAGTACCTTTCTTTTCGGTAAACTCCTCAAGGATTAACTTCCTTTCAGCTTCTCTAATACGCTGAACAATAACCTGTTTTGCAGATTGAGCAGCAATTCGTCCAAAGTCATCAGGAGTAACCTCAATTAAAACTTCTTCTCCAAGCTTTGCTTGCTTGTCAATTTTTTTAGCTTCTTCAAGAGTTATTTCTGTAAGCTCGTTTTCTACTTCTTCTACTACCTCTTTACGACGAAATACGCCTAATTCACCTGTAGATTCAATAACTTGAGCTTCAATATTAGAGACGTCTTGAGATCTAATATGTTTCTTGTAAGCTGTAACCATTGCATCACAAAGAGATCTGATAATTATATCTTTTGGAATACCTTTCTCTCTCTCTAATTGCTCTGTTGCTTCAAGAAGTGCTGCTCCTATTTTAATCACGTTAATCTCCTTTATACTTTAAAAAATCAGCTTTTAATTTAACCGAAGAAATATTTTGATCTTTTATAATTATTTCTTTTTCTGTATCCAGTACCTGAACTTTTAATCCGGTTTCCGGATTGTAATCTATGATTTTTGCTAAAAACTTTTTAAGCCCTTCCTCCGGCTGCTTTAATTTAATCTCAACTTTTTTGCCTCTAAATATATTATACTCCACTGTCGATTTTAGAGTTTTTTCTAATCCTGGACTGCTAACCTCGAGACAGTAAGGGATAGGAACTAAAGTATCGAGATAACCATTCAGGCCCCTTGTTAAATTTTCACAATCAACATGAGTAACAGGATGATCCTGACTATATATAAAAATCTTAAGACACCATCTTCCTGCTTCTTGTACAAAATTGGTTTCAAGCACAATCAAACCTAGTTGATGTGCAATATCCTCAATAACAGGGGTTATTTTTTCCAAAATATCTTTTTTATTTATATTATTTGTCATTTTTATCCTGATTTTATGGTTTCTCTAAACACTTTCTTCCTTTTAGGCAGAAGAGAGTGGGCAAGTCACCCACTCTCTTTCGAGACTTTTTAATATTATCACCAATAATACAAAATTACAATATCAGGTACCATCAACTCTGCACAAAAAAACAATAATAACTTCTTATATAAAAATAATATGAAATATTCACACAAAATAAATGATAAAAATATATTTTTATCCTATGTTCTTTGATATATTTAAATTCAAGCTAATACTTTCATTTAACCTACCTAAATAAATTTTCTTTTTAATTAGAATATAGTCCTTAAGATTGATAGAATATTGTTGTATTGATAGAAAAGGTATAAAATAGTAAGTTAGTTCAAGTACACAAATAAGCAAAGGTATTAAGTATTGATAGATAAATCAAAATATATATCAAAAATAACAGACATATTATCTTCTCCCAAAAGCATAAACATAATAATCTTTCTTATCACTTTAATTGTACTTACAGTGCTGTTATCAAGTCGTTATTATCTGTTTCAGAACATAATTGAGAATGGAAGAAGCAAAAAGGATATAGTCTCTACAAAAACCATTCACGTTGTTGATACAGAAAAAACGGAAAGAAGAAAACGTGAATGGTCAGAGAGAATTCGTCCTATTTTAACTCCACCTCAAGACACTAGAAGTGAAGATATAAAATCAGATTTAAAAGATCTTTTAGCTTCTGTAAAACTGATTAGAGCAGAAAATAGCACATATCAAATAAAGAAACAAAAAATAGCCGATTTACTCAGTGAACCGGGAGAAAACTCTTTCTTTGATCCTTCAATTATCGTTTACTTGTTTAAAACATCAGATAAGAATTTCTTAAAAATTTCTTATGAATCACAAAACGCCCTGGAAAAGATTCTACAAAATGGGGTTTCAAGCGAAGAATTATCAATTAAAAAGTACGCAGATGAGTTTATTGTCGAAAATATTGATGATTCTCTTCCAAAAATCCAAAAACGAACAACAACAATACTAATTAGAAAAATACTTTATCCAAACAGAGTTGTCGATGAATTAGCAACATCAATCGCTAAAAAAAATGCAATGAAATCAGTCAGCCCCGTGGTAGTTACCTTTAAAAATGGCGAAAAAATAGTTTCAACCGGAGAATACGTAACTAAGCTTCAAATAGATGCTTTAAAAAAGCTTGGTTACAATGCTTCTCCTCTGGATTTAACCGGAATAATTGGTGTTCTATGCTTAGTTGGAATATGCTTATATACCATGGCGTATTTTCTAATTAACTTTGACTCTAAATATACAACCCCTTCCTATTTATCACTTATGTCACTATTAGCTATATCAGTAGTTATATTTGCAGTTAGTTTACCGGCAAGTATACCGGTATATATAATCCCAATTCCTGCCTTTGCAATTCTTTTAACTATATTTACTAATTCAAGAATATCATTAATAGCTACAATACTTCTTATTACCATAATAGGTGTATCTTTACAGTATAGAATTGAAGCAATCACAGTATTTATGATAGGCGGCATGATTGCCACATTCACAGCAAGCCTTGTTAATTACTATAGAAGAATGGACCTTGTCAAAGCAGGTTTTGATGTAGCCCTCATTCAAGTACTTATAATTTTAAGTATTTACTTATTACAAAACAAATTCGAAGAAGCAAATCTAGGATTAACAATAACTGAAGTCACTTTAGGGTTTGTAAGTGGTATAATTAGTGGTATTATTGCACTTGGAACTTTGCCATTAATTGAAAGCGCTTTTAAAATAATCACTCCTTACGGTCTTGCAGAACTTGCGGATCATAATCAAATATTACTTAAAAAATTACAGTTTGAAGCTCCCGGAACATATCATCACAGCTTAATGGTTAGCAATTTAGCTGAAGCCGCAGCTGAATCTATTGGTGCTAACCCAATCCTAGCTAGAGTAGGGGCTTTTTATCACGATATTGGTAAGTTAAAAAGACCTTTATTCTTTGTTGAAAATCAATCTTATTTTGGAATAGAGAATCCGCACGAAAAATTAAATCCAAGATTAAGCAAAATGGTTGTAACAGCACATCCTAAAGATGGAATAGAATTAGCAAAAGAATATAAGCTACCTAATATTATTCATCAATTTATTATACAGCACCATGGAGATGGATTAGCAGCTTACTTCTATAAACAGGCCTTGGAAACAGAAGGTTCTGATAATATATCTAAAGAACAATTCAGGTATACAGGACCAAAACCGGCCTCTAAAGAAACAGCTATTCTTATGCTTGCTGATGCTGTTGAATCTGCTGTTAGAGCCATAAAAAATCCAACTCCTACAGAAATAGAGGAAGTAATAGATAAAATCATTAAAGAAAGACTTCTTGATGGACAATTATCAGAAAGTCCTCTAACTCAAAAAGATATAAAAACCGTAGCCTCAACATTTAATAGAATTTTAAGGGGTATGCAGCACCACAGAATTAAATACCACGAGAATATTCTTGAAGAGTTGGGACAAAAAACTAATATTAACATCCAATTAGCCCAATCTGCAAAAAAGATTGAAGAAGATCTTGTTAGAGAATCCCAAAAAAAGCAGGAAGTAAAAGAAGAAAAGAATGGATAAATACTGCATTACTTTAACTAATGAACAGGATGAGATCCTTATTAATGAGGCTGAGCTGGAAAAAATTAGCTGCAATATGCTAGATTATCTGGTTAAAAACCCTAAAATCACTGCTCATTCAAAATTAAACACATATAATTTAAATGATTATAATCTTTGTATAGATATCTTAATTTGTGATGATAGCAAAATTAGAGAAATAAACAGAGATTATAGAGAAAAAGATAACGCCACAGATGTAATATCTTTTGCTCTTTTTGCAGATAGTCCTGAAACCAGGATTATTTTAGATAATCAAATATTTCTGGGAGAAATTATAATCTCTGCACAAACAGCAAAAATTCAATCTGAAGAAGAGGGCAAAACATTGAGAGAAGAATTTTTCTTTCTCTTGAGCCACGGGATTTTACATCTTTTTGGATTTGATCATCCAGATGAAGAATCTCTTGAAAGCATGTTAAATATTCAAAATGAACTCATATCAAATATTTAGTGTAAGATATTCAGGTAAAGAAAGATTTATAAATGACCAAATATAAAGCATCTAACATATTCATAAGCCTTAAGTTTGCAATAAGAGGCTTGATGCTTGCATTAAAATCACAAAGAAACTTTAGGGCTGATTTATTTATCGGAACTGGAGTAATCATTGCAGCCATTTTGCTAGAATTATCGACAGTTGAATTAGCTATATTAGTTTTAACTATTGGTTTTATGTTATTTGCTGAGCTTATAAACACTGTTATCGAGTTTGTAATAGATGCTTATTTTGGTAATAAATATTCAATTCTTGCAAAAATGGCAAAAGATATTTCAGCAGGTGCAGTATTTATAAGCGCAATAACAGCAACAGTTGTTGGAGTATTAATTTTTTGGCCAAAACTGATTAATTTAATATAATATTACTGTTCTACCCGATTATTAATCATATTTAATAACTCAACATTTCTTTCATTATAATCATCTAATTTTTCCATAAGTATATTTAATTCTTTATAATTGGTTGTTTTAGTCAATCTAATTTTTATTTCATCAATAATATTTAGATTTTTGGTGTATTCCTCATATATATCCTTTAAATATTTATCTTTTGGAACAGATGATACTGCTATACCTACAATTTTATTGATTACTTTTTGTTCTTCTGAATTATGATTTGACATTCTGAGAAATTTTCTCTCATTAAGATAGTTTTTAAAAATTTGCATTTCTTCAGGAGACAGGCTAAATAGTACATTTTGTATTTTTTGTAGAGTTTCTTCATCATTAAAGCTTACAGCTATATTCATTAGGTTTTTGGCTTTAATCTTATTCTTTCTTCTTATTGTGTCCCCTGTATTTTCAATTTCATCAAAACAATAATTATAATAATTCATAATATGCGTCCCCATTCTTAATTTTATATATTATATATATAAAAAAACAGGGATTTAGCAAAAATTGCTTTTTGGGTTTTTATATCATTAACAACTGTATTTTATATTGATTTTTTATAGATTATAATTAATTATAAATTAAGTTCTCAAAAAGCTTAAAGCAGAAAAATAGATAAAAGACTAAAATCATAAGACAAACATGCCAGCATAGCTCAGTCGGTAGAGCAACAGTTTCGTAAACTGTAGGTCAAGGGTTCGATCCCCTTTGCTGGCTATTTTATATATTCCTGAAAAGTTTTATACGCTTCATCTATGGCTTCTTGCCAATTATCAATTTCTTTTTGTCTAAAAAGTCTTACACTGTCATACCAGGGAGTTGTATTACTTTCTAAAAACCAGCGCCAATCCGATACATATTGCAACAATGTCCAGGTGGGTTTACCTAAAGCTCCTGCCAAATGAGGTACAGATGTATCTACACTTATTAGAAGATCAATATTTTCTAATGCTGCAGCAGTATCAGAAAAATCATTAAAAGTATCTCCTAAATTTATTATTTCTATACCGTCTGGTAAGTCTATAAGCTGGTCGGTACCACAACCTTTTTGGAATGAATATACCTTTACCTTGTCAAATTGAGTAAATGGATAAAAATAACTGATGTGAGAAATAGATCTGTATTGGTGTATATGATAAAGATTCTTACATTGCCAGTTTATTCCAAGTTTAAAGCAGTCATTGTTAAAATATTTTTCCTTATAGAATCTAACTTTTTCAGGATCAGATTTTAGATAACCTTCACTAAAAGGTATATTTTCTGAGTTTGCCTTTAAAAAATAAGGCAAATTTAGAAGTGAAGTGTGAGTATCAAAGGTTATCGATTCATCTGGAGTAGAATTATCAATAATTTCTGCTTTAAGATCGCTTTGTTTTAATAATTCTTCCAGTCCTTTTTGAGGTTTAAATAATACTTTAGCTCCTAACGAATGTAATAAAGGAAGATATCTTACAAAATTTATAGTATCCCCAAAACCTTGCTCGTGGTATATATATATGGTTTTGCCATTTATAGAGCTGCCATCCCATAATGGTTGCTTAATTTTTGCGATTCTTTCTTTATGAAACTCACTGTCATGTAACCTCCATTGGTAATATTTCCATCCTTTTTCAAAGTTTTTGAGAGAAAGATAACAAATTCCAAGATTGGAATAAACATCACCATTATTTGGGTCAAGTTCAGCAGCTTTTTCAAAATATGTGATTGCTTCTTCTATTTTGCCGTTATCTTTACTTAGATTTCCAATGTTGTTATAAATTTCAGCTGAGTTAGAGTTTAATTCAAGAGCTTTTTTGTAGCAATTCATTTCTTCTGTTGTGTCATTTTTGTAAAAATATACTTTTCCAAGGTTTATATATGCATCTATAAAGTCAGGCTTTAATTCAAGTGCTTTTTTGTAGTAATAAACAGCTTTATCTAAATATTCGGGGTTTTCAACTTTTTTATTGAGTTTCTCGTTACCTTTGTAGGCGTTTCCGAGATTAAAATATGCTTGTACGTAAGAAAAATTTAATTCAACAGCTTTTTCATAGCATTTTATGGCTTCTTTGATTTCATTGATTTCAAAAAAAACTGTTCCAAGATTGTTGTATATTTCAGGGCAGTTAGGACTTATTTCAATAGCTTTTTGATAGCAAGCAATAGCCTCTTTTATCATTTCTTTGTTTGTATAAACCATTCCAAGGTTATTATATGCTTCCAGATTTCTGGGGTTCAGTTCAATTGTCTTTAAATAACAATTTAATGCTGCATCTGTGTCTCCTTTATCAAAACAGACATTACCAAGACTACAATAATAATTGTCTGCAGGATTTAATTCTACAGCTTGAAGTATACTTGCTATTGCAGTATCAAAATCACCAATTTGACTTAATAATATGCCAAAAAGATGAAGTACCTCAGGGTTATTTGGGTCTTCTTGTAATATCTGGCCATAAAGAAGACCAGCTTCCTTCAACATTCCAGTATTATGACACTGTAAAGCTTCTGAAAGTTTATCTTGAGTTAGTTTAGACATATAATTCCGATAAGTTGATTTTAGTTAATTAAAAATCTGTGTTAGTTGTTAATATTATATCATTAGCCTAATCAGCCCATTTTAACCAGATACAAATTTACACTTTTTGATGTATAAATTTGAATTTTGCTATTTTCTTTATAAAACCGAAAATATGTGAAATTAACTTTTCATCCTTTTTGGTATAATGCCCCATGTTTTTATTAAAACACAGTATAAAAAATTCACGTGTTTGGTTTTAGAGTTTAGAAGGAGTTTTACAATGGCAGATATTATTGGTGATGGTTTTAATAATTTATTAAATGGAACAGTAAGTGCTGATTCTATTAAAGGAATGAGTGGCAGTGATACCATTTATGGTGGAGATGGCAACGACATTCTTGATGGTGATGATATTAATAATATATGGGCGGTTATGGGTAATGATAGTATGATTGGGGGTACTGGAGATGATACTTATATCGTTAACAATTCTCTAGATGCTATTGTTGAATATGTAGGGGGAGGAATAGATACAGTTAAATCTAGTATTCAATATACTTTGGGGGATTATTTAGAAAATCTAACATTAATAGACTCAAATAATATTAATGGTTATGGCAATAGCAGTAATAACGTTGTTAAAGGTAATAGTGGCAATAATACACTGTATGGTTATGCAGGAAATGATACTCTTGATGGAGGAGGCGGAGGTAATGATGGTTCTGACACTCTTTATGGTGGAACAGGAGATGATATTTATTATATTTATAATGATACTGACGCTGATACTATAATTGAGGATATATATGGTGGTTATGATTATATTGAAACGTATAAAAGACTTGCTGCTCCTACCAATGTGGAAGCTATGATCCTACTTGGAACTTCTAATTATGGACTTACAGGTAATAATCAAGATAATTATCTAATGGGCAACAGCGGAAACAATGATTTAACTGATTATGCCGGTAATGATACATTAGATGGTGGCTCAGGTGCGGATACTATGATTGGTGGAACTGGTGATGATATTTACTATGTAGATGATGTTAATGATGTAGTAACTGAAGATGCAGATGCTGGCTATGATGAGATCATTACAAGTGTTAACTATACTTTAGTTGCTAATGTTGAAAAATTAACCGTCACAGGCTCGGGAGATATAAACATTACAGGCAATGCCAATGCCAACACTCTGACAGGTAACGACGGAGCAAACTCCATCTCAGGTCTGGCAGGCAATGATACTCTGGATGGTGGAATAGACATCGACTCCATGTCCGGCGGAACAGGAGATGATGTTTATTATGTAGACAATGTTAATGATATTGTAACTGAAAATCTTGATGAAGGTACCGATTATATTGGTACCTTCATTACTTATACATTATCAGATAACGTAGAAGGTTTAATTTTATTGGGAGATTCATCTATTAATGGTACAGGCAATGCATTAGATAACTATATTGATGGAAATCTAGGGAATAATACTCTAAATGGTGGTTTAGGCGATGATGAAATCAATGGATATTATGGAAGCAATATCTTAAATGGTGATGCTGGCAATGATATGCTTTATGTGTATAATGCAGAAGGAATATATTCAGGAAATAGCACTCTAAATGGTGGAGCAGATAATGATACATTGTATGGTTATAATGGAAGTCATTCCTTATTAGGTGAAGCTGGAGACGATATTTATTATGTAGATGATGTAAATGATGTAATAACCGAGAATTTAGATGAAGGAACGGATACAGCATATTCTAATATTG
>Ga0156398_1068_pt1 | contig 10862 bp, 12 predicted proteins | sample RifOxyA3_FD_108042 | JGI IMG/M metagenome (GOLD analysis project Ga0156398, IMG submission 108042) | Candidatus Melainabacteria bacterium RIFOXYA12_FULL_32_12 | reverse complement strand
TTACGTGTGAACCGTAGTTTCTTAGAGCTCTGAGCTTCTCTGCTAATTTATCATTATTAGTTGTAATTGCACCACCATCACCCAGACAGCCAAGATTTTTACCAGGATAAAAACTAAATGCAGATGCATCTCCAAGGTTACCGGCTCTTTTTTCATTATAATAAGCTCCATGAGCTTGAGCTGAATCTTCAATAACTTTTAAATTGTATTTTTTAGCTAATTCATTTATTTTATCCATATCACAGGTTTGCCCGTACAGATGAACAGGCATTATGGCAACTGTTTTATCATTTATTTCTTGCTCTATTGCACCAACGTCTATATTGTATGTATTAATATCAGGCTTTACAAGCCTTGGCTTTAAATTATTTGCAGATATAGACAGAATAGAAGCTATATATGTATTTGCTGGTACTATGATTTCACTACCAGAAGGAAAATCATAGGCGCGAATTATTAAAGACAAGGCATCAAGTCCATTTGCAACGCCTATAGCATGTTTTGTGTTGCAATATTGAGCGAATTCTTGTTCGAAAGCCTCTACTTCTTTTCCTAATAGATACCATCCAGAATCCAAAACTCTCTTTATTGCTTCGTCTATTTCGAACCTATACTGTTCATTTATTGCTTTTAAATCAAGAAATTTTATCATTACTTATAGCCTTATCTAATCAGGATCAAAAAAATCAATAATTGTTTGAGTAGTATGTTCTATTTTTTTGGAATAGCAGTCATAATCTTTTGCAATATGTCCAAAATCAATAGCTTGATAGCCTTCTTTGGCTAAATCATAAGACAGAACTGTTGCAGTTGGGCCTAAAATAATAATCACTTTTTTATTTTTATCGATTTGTTTCGCTTGTGTCAATATGAACTCATACTCTTCAAAGGCATTCATTGAAGGTGCGTACATATATTCAACTGATTTTGCGCAGTCAAAAATATTTGTTTCTATTTTATCAAAAACGGTTTTTCCACAAATAATTGCAATATCTTGATTTAACCAGATTTCTTTAATTTGTTCAAAATAAGATGCAAAATCAAGTTTTTTATACATTGCATACATTTGAGAACACCCAGTATCATAATACTGCTTGGTTGGATCACATAGAGCAGTAATTTTATTCCTTTTGTCACTAACCCAGCATCGCATAAAATTCTTTACTTGCTCCTGCATATTTTCAGTAGATGCATAATAACTATAAGGCACTCCTATGAAAATATTTTCATCATTTGACCGAAAAATCTCATTCAATCTTTGTGATAATTTACTATCAGACTTTTGAAATGGAATACTGCCACCTTCCATTAGAACAAATTCTCCATCTCCAAATCGGCAAAAACTTGTTTTTTTCTTAATTAAATCTACAATTGTATCATTTGGAGACTTAATATTTGGTTTCTTAAGGTTTTTGATATCATCCGCCAGTTCATATTTTATACCGTCAAGAATAAGATTTAACTGATCTCTGCTGATATATTTAGAATCACTTCCCTGGCTCATTTCTTTTAAGCTGTATCTAAATAGATATCCAATGTTTTTAAAGAATAATTTTAGAGGATTTCTTTTTTTATTTTTAGGTCTTTTAATTCTGGGTTTTTTCCAGCTTTTATCACGATTTTCCAATACAAAATATTCAGATCCAGCATGAATAACATAATTATTCATATTAGCTATAGCTTTAATATCTAATTTATTATTTTGCTCATTATAAATCTTATTCAAGGTGTAAATATCAGTTTTTTTTGAATCATCAATAGGATTACAGTGAGTATCCTGAACTCGATTAACAGTAATTACGATTGCCTGACTTGTCATATTTAAACAGGCAAGATTAGGGCGTAAAATGTATTGTTTTGGATTATTTGCGAATTCACTCTCTAAATAATTGGGGCTTTTAATGGTTTCATTTGTGGAATCAAGCATTTTTAGAATATCTGATTTTCTATATAGCGTGCAATCTAGCTCCCACGGATAATTGTAATGGGTTTCAACAGCTTCTTTCCAGTTCCATTCAATATATTTATTATCATTTGAAATATTTGTCGGATATGGAATTATATTTTTTCCTAACCTAAAACTGAACCCAAAAATCTGCTCGTTTTGAAATAATACTTCTTGTGCATATTTAAGACTAAATTTGTTTTTAAATACCACATCATCACAGCCAAACATAATATAATCATCAGACTTTTCAATTACAGACATTAAATCATCATAAAATCTGTTTTCTGCAATCCAGTTTACAGAAGAAAATTCCTTAATAACTCGTGTATAATCAATATCCGGAGTTTCTTTATACAAAACCGTTATATTATTTTGCTGTGCATCCGAATAATACAGCAAGCTTTCAAGATATGCATGGAGTTGCATCGGCCTGTCTTTAGAAAATACAATTATTGATGACATATTAAAAATTACTCTCCTTTTAAAACTTTAAATATTAATGATTTTTACCAATTAAATAATTACTGCCTGGCAAATATTCCATGTGCCAGGTTTGCCAGTTTATATCACTACGTGAAACCATAAAGTTATTAAAATATTCTATATTATCCATCTCATTGAAATTATTTTGATAAGCGATTAAAAATAAATTCAAATTATTTAATAAAGGAACTATAGATTCCCTAACAGATAAAGGAGTTTCACTAATTGACCAGGTTCCTAAAAACAAGTTATTTTGCGAGTTATCCAGTTTTATTAATATACTCTTCAATTCATTTATGTCTGATATACATAAAATACCTTTATTACTTTTATCAAACTCTTCTATAGAAAGAACCTCAAAGCCAAGCGTTTTAAGATAATATTTTTGTAAAATACTAAATGCAGGAAGATCATATATAATATATTTTCCATTAAAACCTAAATTATAAAATAACCTGCTCATACTTCCATATCCGCCGCCAAACTCAAAAACCGTATTTATTTCATTAATTTTAATTTGAGTTTTTTCTTCAAATTGAGCAACACTATAAGCATGATGAATTAAATTACAACTTGAAGCCGGATAGCCTTTGCAAGGCTCAGGATTACCAACAATATTTTCTCTAATTGCGTGAATGTATCTATCAGACCAATCAGCCCTATTCTTTAAATAATCTAATTCCGTTGGAATATAATTACCATGTTCATCTGTTATAAACATAGTATATTGAATAACTCCCCATTGTAAAAAATTATTTGGATTTTTGGTTAACATTAATTTTTTCAGTTTATTTAAGTTATTCAACCATTCAACCTGTGATGATGGAATGTTTTTTAAGTTATAAAAAGGTATTTTCTTTATATCTTCTTTCAACTTTTCATAAATATTGGAACTTGCTAAAAAACCATTATTCATTTGTTTAGCATTTTTTCTTTTCTTGTTTCTTAGCAAATCTAGCATGTTTTGAATAAATTTAATTCGCATAGTTATTATCCTTTTTTAAGAAATTTTTTATGGTTCTTCTTGGAAATTTTATAAAATATTTTAATTTCTCTTTTCCTTTGTTAGTTTGTTTTTTAAGCATATCAATATTTAGTTCTAATATTTTATTTAAAAATGCTTCAATAGTTTCATTACTAAAATGATAAGGGAAATCATCAAGCTCATTTTTTACTATTAACTCGTCATCAACGTTTATAGAATGCAAATTGCTGTATTTACCGGCTAGTTCAGAAATTATATCATTAATAAACATAGCTCTTTGTCTATATTCTTCTCGATTATCAAATTTTGCTGGAAAGTGTAAAAATATAACAGGAATTTCCCCGTATGTTTCCTTTAATTTATTAAAGAAATCAGTATAATATGCTTTTAATTGATTAAAGGGTAGCAAGTCTTCACATCTGAAGTTATCATCAAAATCTCCACTGTGATCAACATCTGTATAATCAGAACAAAAAGCCCAACCGTCTTTTGAAATGAATAACTTGTCGGCTAATTCAGAAAAAGAATCCATTATTATAGCTTTGACATTATAATAGCCAAAAAAATTATTCTGACTTTGTTCCATTAAAGCTTGTATATCATCTCTTATAGTGTATGGCTTTAAGAAATTTGCTTTAACTGTATAGTTTTCATTTTTGCTACATTCTAATATATAGTCTATTCTTGATTTATGGTGATTTTTCACAGCAAATGTTTCGGTTTCTAACTTATTCAACACAAAATCACCAAAATGTGATGTTCTGGATAGAATGACAGGTTTTAAGTTACCTAATGGTTCATCTAAAATTTGTTCCGGTATTATTTTATTATCTAAACCCGTATATATGTTTAACCATTCCTTAAACGATAGTTCTTCCAAAGAATAAGGGGTATATTTGATCCAACGATGTTCTTTATTTGTATATTTGGGCCAACATAAATCTAAGCTTTCTTTATCAATTACACAAAAATGTTTTGAGTATGATTGCCAGCTATCTTGCAATGTAAAACTAAGATTCTTGCCTACTGCTTGTAAAAATTCACATGTAAAGTAAACCTCTACTAATTTACTTTTACAGTAATTCCTCAAGGAAGTTGTATAGAACGCATCGTTCTTATCAAAATTACGATTATCCTCTTTCACACTCCAAAATAGTAAAACATCATCAATATGTCCAAATAGGAACATATCAGAAAGCCCATAAAGTCTGTATTTAAAAGTATTTGCTGAACAAGTAATTAAACGTTGTTTCTGAACTTGAATCTCACTTGATAAAGGAAATATTTTCAAAAGATTAAACAAAAACTCTTTAATATTTGAAGCATACATTCTCTGATCAGTTCTTGCTTTTATTGCGTATTCACATCCAATCTCTTTTGCTTTTCTAATACCAGCTATTGAAGATTTAATCTGATAGTTTACATTAGAGATACCTGCAAACTCAGGGGGATCATTCAAAATAACTGTTGCTCCGGCTTCTTTTATTTTTTCAATATAATCAAGATTTTCTGTTTTCCAGGTTGATACAATAATTTCTGTATTTTCAAATGTTTTTTTATATAGTTTAACAGTTTCCAATGTGAAATTATCCTCTTTCATAAGAGGTCCTTGCATTACAAGTCCAAGTTTTGGTGAATTTTTGAGTATATCAGATTGAAATCTATATTCAGAAGAATTAATTGGCCTTTTGTGATAAGTTAAAAAATTTTCCGAATGTTTAAGCGGGATATTTTTATCTAGTAAAAAGTTTAATAATTTATTTAAAATTTTATCCAGCATCTTTTATCCTTATTTGCTCTATAGTTTTAAATATTATTTTCGCCTTCGTATTTATCATTATTTGCACCAGGCAGCTTAACTACTACATTCTTTGTATTATCTTCCAAGCACTCAAAATCAGTTGCCTCATTTGGCTCCATTATTATAATATCTCCTGCTTTATATTCAACACCATTCATTTTGACTTTGCCTGAGATTATAACCGTTATTTCTGTTGCGATTTTATGATAATGTTTTCCCTCATAATCCCCTTTTTTATAGGATTTAACTGCAACTTCAACGTCATTTGTTTTATATAAAGTAGGATTGAAATTCCCGACAAACCAGCCTTTTATCATATCATCCAGTTTAGCTATTTTCATACGGAGGCAAGTCCTTTCTTAAAATCAATATAAAGATTCAGGTCTTCAGGAGTGCCTGTACCATGCATTTGATCTTTATCAATGTTATAAATGCCTATTTTAGAGCCTTCTTTGATTGAATAATTATAGACAGGACATACATAAAACTCATTATTTACCCTGTCATTTCTAACAATCATATCTATTGCAGATTCTACAAAAGTTCTTCCTTTTGTAAATAAATAAATTCCAACAGTAGCATAGTTACTTATAGGCTCTTTTTCCTTAACTTCAGTAACTATGCCATTAGCATCAATTTTTGCAAAACTCCATTTAGGATGATTATCTTCAAAAGTAAGAATAGAGCCATCCAGATTTCTTTCAAAATTATCCTGAATATAATCGGAAATATTCATATCAACAATCTGATCACTATTAGCAATTAATAAAGGTTCGTCATTATTAATAAATTTATGAGCGTGTAATACTGTGCAGGCTGCCCCTTCTGTAAGGTAATTAATCGGTATAAATTCAATATTATAATTATTTTCCAGCTCTTTAACAGTATCAGGTTCGCTTAATAAATGTTCTTCTCTGCAAATAAGAATATATCTTGCATTTTTAATATTTAAATTTTCAAGTACATGAAGAATCATTGGTTTTCCAAGAACATCTATAAAAGGTTTTGGCTTTTTATAACCGGCCTGAGTAAATCTACTGCCGGCACCGGCCATTGGGACAATTATATTAAAATTCATCTTTTACAGGTCTCCTTTTTATTTTCCAAATGTTTTAAAAAGCTTGATATATCTTCAGGAGCTGCTACTGAAATGTATTGTTCCCTATCAATATTGTAGGTTCCTATTTTGTGCTGCTTAAGGATCATCTCATTGTATGAAGGGCAGACATAATAAAGATCATTTACACTGGCATCCTTCTCAATCATATCCATTGCAGATTCTACAAAATCTTTACCTCTTTTAAAGTAATATACACCGGCTGTGGCATGCCTGCTGATAGGTCTTTTTTCTGCAGCTTCGATAACCAGATTATCATCTCCAAGCCTTACATAAGACCATCTGGGATGTACAGAATCAAAGGTAATTATTCCGCCAGCTAAATCTTGCTGTGTAAAAGAATTAATTACCTGAGTAAAATCAACTTCCAGTATCTGATCACCATTAACAATTAAAAGAGGTTCATCATTATTTATATGTTCGACTGCTAGTAATGCTGTACAGGCAGCACCTTTAGTAACATTTTCAACATTTACAATCTTGGCATTAGGAATTAAAAGGTTTATGACATTATTAAGATGAAATCTGTCACTATCTTCTTTTAAAACAGTAAAAATAAAGTTTGCTTCCTTTAATTTTTCATAACTGTTTATTACGTACTCAACAAGCGGTTTTCCTTGTATTTCTGTTAAATATTTTGGGTACAGATAACCTTTATTAAAAAAATCAGTTGAATTACCCGCCAATAATACCAGAATATTCATTTATTCCCTCTATTTCCATTATTCTATTCATAATATTTGTAAGGTTAACGTCTTCGACTGACTTTACAACAAGCAGATTAGCTCCACTGGCTTTTGCTGCTTTTATTCCATTTTCATTATCCTCAACAATAAGGCATTCCTGAGGATCTAACCTTAATTTACTTATTGCTGTCTGGTAAATTTCAGGATGAGGTTTGCTGTTGGATACATCCTCATTGCTTAAAGTAAAATCCAGATATTGCTGTAAGCTACTTTTTTCCATCATAAGATCGACTGTTTGTCTTATGGAGTTTGAAGCAACAGCAAGTCTATACCCGTTATTTTTAAGATGTGATAATGCATATTCGTGGAAAAAAAGCGGTTTACATTTATTAAAAATGTATTCAGTAGTATATACTTGCTTCATTCTATTAATAAAACCATGTAATCCTTTTGGTAAACCTCTTTCCATCGAAAGCATCTCAAGCTTTTTCCTTGTAGGCAAGCCATCATAAGTTACCAGATGATCATATCTGCTTATGCTAAATCCAAATAAATTTAAAGCCTTATTAAGAGCTTCATAATGCCATTCCTTGGCATCCACCAGAACTCCATCCATATCAAAAATTATTGCTTTAATTTGGTCCATTGAAAAACTCCTTTGCCTGTTGTGGATAATCTGTGCAAAGCATTATATTTTGAGTATTCAATTTTTTATATTGCTTCCATGCCAATATATGTTCTCTTTTGTGCAATTCACTAGAAACAATACAGACTTGTTTACTGTTATTAAGATGATATTCTATTTTATCGTTTGTTATACAATCAGAATTAAAACAATCCATCCAAACACCCGTGGATTTGCCATAAAAAGGCAGATCTTTTTCATATTCACTACTTCTTGAAAATACGTTTAAACCTTGATTTATATAGCCAATTGTATCAGGAATTGACATATCAAAAACAAAATAATTTTGGATATTATATTTATTAATAAGCCTTTTAAGCTCGTTTTGTAATCCATCCGATTTGATATTAAGAGCAAGATATAAACTTTTGTCATATTCACTGTATATCTGAAGAAATCTATCAAAAGGCATCTCACTACCCTTAGGAGGATCATGGGATATTACCAGAGTTCCTGCAATATCTCTAATATCTGTTTCCGTTCCAAACCCCATTTCAAAAGATCTTCTAAAAGCAATCTCTGTATTCTTTTCTTCCAGTGTCTTCCAGTATCCTCTATGTGAAATTATTTGCATTTAACAGCATCCTTAATTACTCTTCTTATAGTTCTTTTGGGATATTTTATGAGATTTTTTAAAGTGGGTTCTGAATTTTTCCCCACTTCATTATATAAAGAATTTTGCGAAAAATCTGATTTTAATTCAGATTTTGGATAATATTCTATTTTTCCTTTACTTTTTTGTATGCGAATGATGTAACGACTTTTAAACCCTATTTCCAGATCGTTTTGGTAACAAAGTGTAAGTTCTTCATTCTCATTGTCTTTTAATATATTTGTTGGTTTTTTATAATTTTTTGAGATTTCTATCACCGCAACATAAAAGAGAGCAGCGTTTTTCCCTGCTTTTTGTAAAATTTCTTTGTATTCCCTAGTTTTTTTGTATTGTTTTTCATTATCAATTGCTATTTGTCTTATAGTCTTATTTATAAAATAATTTGCTAATAAGAGTCTTGGGTAACAATTTTCTTCTGATATAAAGATTTCATCACTTAAGAAAATTTTATAATATGATTTTGGAATATTTAATTCATAAAAAGCCTGAAATAAAGTATGCACAAAACAAGGTGAAATTTCACTTCTGTAATCTTTATTTATAGCTACATCATTCTCCATAATAACTTTTTCATTTAAGGCTCTTATTGTAAGTTTAGTGCTTGGAAAAAATAATAACGAATAAAGGGACAAGGTAACAGGTTTAGGTAAATCCAAAAATAAATTGAAAGTTTCCCTTAAATCATAATTATCTTCATACGGGTTTTCTAAAATAAAACCATAATCAACCACAATGCCATCTTTGTAATAATTTGATATAAGCTTTGCAGACTCTCTAACTGTATCTGAAAAAACAGGTCTTGTATAAAATTTCCTTAAAACCCTGTCAGATCCGGTTTGTATGCCAAATGCTATATGTTTTACACCTGATCTGGATAAAATATCCATTTTTTCTTTTGTTACAGAGTTAGGAGTTGCGTTAATAAAAATAGGGACATTCAGCTCTTCTCTTATGAATTTACATACTTCTTCTATCTCTTCAACACTTCTTGCCATAAAATCATCATCGTTAAACCAAAAAATATCCATTGCAAGATATTTTGAAATTTCTTTTATTTCTTCAATTATTCGCTTCGGCGATAAAGTTCTATACCATTTATTTTAGGTTTCTTTTGCTATTTTATGATACAGAGAATTTGAGCAATAAGCACAAGCATTAGGACATCCTCTTGAGCTGTAATATAAAAATAAACTCAGGTTAAAGAAAGCTTTTCGTAATTCTTTGTCTTGAGGTATTTTTTGAATGAAACCGTCTTTAAGCATATAACTGTCTATAAATTTATAATCAGGATAGGGTAAAATATCCAAATTAGCTTCCATATGAATGTTTCTTGGCATAATGACATTACCATTTTCTTTGTAAGCAAGGTTAGGAATGTCGGCAAAATTTTTGTCATTATTCAAAAGTTCTTTATACAACTTTAAAAAAGTTAATTCCCCTTCTCCAATGCATATAAAATCACAATATTTCAAAGAATCTTCAGGCATAGCAGTTGGATGAATGCCTCCAAGCAATATAGGAATATTATTCTTTTTAAGTTTTTCTATTAATGGAAGCATTAGCATTACATCTTTACTCATCATTGAAAATCCAACTAATTTAGCATTTTGAGATAGAGCTAATATTTGTTCTAATTCTATTTGATGAAGTTCTGTCACTGAATCTAAATATATACTTCTGCAGTTAATACCGTTTGCTCTTAAATAACCTTCAATTGATTTAATACTAATTTCGCGTAAAGGGTGTCCATTTGAAATTAAGATTAAATCTTCACTATTATTAATTTCATATTTATCCATTATTATTCAACCTTATCCATTTAGCTTTTTTGCTGGATTACCTATTACAGTTGAATTGGGTTCTACGTCTTTAGTAACAACTGCTCCTGCTCCAACACAAGCATTCTCTCCTATGGTTATGCCAGGTAAAATAACTGCTCCCGCACCTATTGAAGCTCCTTTTTGAACTAATGTTTGTAGTAACACAAAATCCTTATTTTTAGCTTTTGGATACTTATCATTTGTAAAAGAAACATTAGCACCTATACAAACATCATCTTCTAGTGTAATGCCGTCCCAAATTTGAACCCCTGATTTTATGGTTACGTTATTTCCAATTTTCACATCATTTTCTATAAAACAATGTGAGCAAATATTGCAATTCTCTCCGATTTGAGCATCTGGTAAAACTACACAAAACTGCCAGATTCTAGTATTCTTTCCAATATTTGTACTTTGAACATCAGCTAAATTATGAATAAACATTAAGTGATGATCTCCTTTAAAAACTTATCATAGTCCCTGATATACTCGTTTTCGTCATAATGTTTATTGGCTAGAACCATTAGTACACACCCATGAGAAAAATCAAACATTTCTCTCCACATGTTTTTGCCTATATATAAACCTAAATCAGGTCTGGAAAGTTCAACAATTTCTTTTCTTATTCCATCATCTAGTAAAAATTTACAGCTTCCATTTACACATACTATTATCTGCTCAAGATCTGTATGAGCATGCTTTCCTCTTGCTATACCGGGAGTTG
>Ga0156398_1071_pt1 | contig 10994 bp, 8 predicted proteins | sample RifOxyA3_FD_108042 | JGI IMG/M metagenome (GOLD analysis project Ga0156398, IMG submission 108042) | Candidatus Melainabacteria bacterium RIFOXYA12_FULL_32_12 | reverse complement strand
TTTTTCCTTGTTCATCCTCTTCTTTAAATATTTCTATTTTTTCATGTTTATCTCTGTCGATATATAAAACAAAATGTTTGGGATCTTTTGTTTCTTCCAGAGGTATTAAACGGTTTATTTCCTCTTCGGTTAAGTTAATTTCTTTTTTACTTAATGCTTCGCCATAATCATTCGGATTAAAGGTTGGATAATAAGCCATGGCAATGATACGGAAAGTTTTGGGGTCGAGAATAATAACTTGCCCATTGTCAGCCCTATTTTCAGTTACTGTGCGTTCCAATTTTCTTTCAACCGCAAGTTGAACCGCTCTATCAATCGTTAAATAAATATCATCACCATCAACCGCCGGTCTGATTATACTATCGCCGACTGTTAATTGATTGCCGTGAACATCGGTTTGGGAACTGAATATTCCGTTTTTGCCTTGAAGTTTTGAATTGAATGCACCTTCAATTCCATATTGACCCACGCTTTGATGGTCGACAAATCCCAATATTTGAGATGCCAATTGTTTTTCCGGATATAGGCGGTAATATTTTTCTTGAATACCAGTCCATTATTGCAACAAGATAAATGAATCCTCTTTTCATAGGAATATATGTAATATCAGAGCACCATACTTGATTAGGTCTGTTGATTTTTAAATCTTTCAAGAGATATGGATAGATTTTATGTTCTCTATGTTTTTTACTTGTATTTCTCTTTGTGAATACTGCTTTTAGACCCATTTTATGCATTAACCGCTTTATCCTTTTGCGATTAACTTTAAAACCAGCTCTTTGCAATCTGTAAGTCATTCCTCTTGAACCTAGATATGGTTGTTTCATATATCGTTCAAAGATTTCACCCACAAGCATCATATTAAAGGCAGTTTCATCCTGTGGCTTGTAATAATACGTTGATCTGCTTATCCCAAGAAGATTACACTGCTTTGAAATATTTAGTTTATGATTCTTATCCATCATGTCCAGCCTCTTCTCGACCTTTAAAGACCGGACCTTGACTTTAAAAAATCAAGTTGTACCTGTAATTCTCCGATTTTCTTGTATAATTCTGCTTTTTCAGATTTATCATGATTCGCTGCTGATTTTATTCGACCTTCATATATTCCCTGAAAGTTTTTTATGCCTTCTTGCTTCCATTTACTAATTATTGTTGGATGAACATCGTATTTGGCTGATAATTCAGGCAACGTTAATTCACCTTTAATAGCTTCTAATGCTACTTTTGCTTTAAATGATGCTAAGTAATTCTTTCTTTTGTTCATTTTCTGCTCCTTTTTTCTTATTCTACTGAGCAGAATTTCAATTATCAAATTTGTCTAATTTTCGGGGACCGCTTTAGCCTACAAAAATCATTAAAAATTTTTCATCAAAATCTTTAATGATTTTTTCCGCTGTCCTTAAATCTCAAATGTAACGTTTTTTAAATTTTTTTGTAAAATTTGAAATTTCGCCTCAAAATAAATTTTTATATAAATAGATTATATTTTATATATATTTTTGAAATAAGGGATAGCAAAAAAATAGGAGTATGGATTATGCAAGTCGGAAATTTAGGTTTATATCCAAAAGTAACAAATCTGGATCTAGACCGCATTAAATCTCCAACCGAATCACAAAATCAGGTAAGAAATATATTTAATAACTTACCTGCAAATACCAACAGCGATTTGACAAGTGCATTCCAGAATGTAAGCTTAACAAACGTACAATATGCAAGCGAACTTTCTGCATTTGATATTCAAAGAGCAGCAGTAGATAATCTAACTGGTTCTTATAACAACAAGTTAGCTGATTTAAGTTCATCAGAAATGGATCACGCTACAGCATCTTTTAACACACAACAGGTCGCTCAAAGTGTTCAGAGCATTAATAGTGCAATAACAAATACTAAAGCAATTATTGGAAATTACCTTAATCAGATTTCTGGCTCTCATAGCAATATTAATGCTATAAATTCTTCTATCAGGGATATTGATAAAGACTTACTAGTTAGTGAATCTGTAGTAAATAATCATAAACACCATTCAAAAAGAATGAAGTCTTTAGAAACAGATTATAGCAGTGCTTTCCTGGCAAAAAACAGCTTAATGAATAATCTTAATTCCATTAGCACATCCATGAGCAATATAGATACACAAATAGCAGCTCTTAATACTCCAAACGCTACGGGATTAATTCCTAATGAATCAGCTATTAATCAGCTAATACAACAAAGACAAGAACTAGAAGAAAAATATGCTCAAATAACAAAAGAATTAGATAAAAATGATGAAATCATCAATCAATACGACGATTCAAAAACTATAGTAAATAGCAATGATGATAAAACCATAGCCAACCTTGAAACTAAAATAGCTGACTTACATAATAAAAGACAAGAATTAATCGCCCAAAAGCGTTCAGAACAATCAACACTTAGGGATTATCGCGATAAAAAAAACGCAGCAAATGGAGAACTCGGTGCAGCTCATGGCCTTCTTAATAGTCTTATTATTAGACAAGAAATAGCAGAAAACAATGAAGCCAGAGCTCTAACTAAAGTACACAACCGCCAAGAAGAGCTTAAACTAATACACGGTTCATTAGACAATTCATTTTCTGTTTATCAAAGCAAACAAACAAATGTAGAAAAGGCTGAACATAAATTTAATGACTCAACCGAATTTTTAAATCTAGTAACCCAGAAACATAAATTAGATAATAAATAACTTTAAAAAAAGTCCGATGTAAATCGGACTTTTCGGTATATTTTTTGAACTAAATTTATTCTTATCGTCTTAAAAAAATATGAAGGATTATTTATCCAGAATAATCCTTTTTTTGCTTAATTAGGTTATTTAAAAATTTTACCGCTAAATCTACCATGCATGAGGCTCTACAGATATCTTTTGGCTAAATAATTCTTTGCAGTTTGCAACAAATTATTAATTAATCGGAACATTATATCTAAATAGTTCGTCAAGCTAAAAAAACAAACAATAAGCGTAGGTTTAGAAGAGAAAGGACGAAGGGAGAGATGATTTTTAGATATTTACTTATTATTGTCTGTTTAATTAGCTTTTTAGCGCAGACAAATATAACATTTGCATCAGATTATTCTCAACAAGCTATTAAAACAAGGATTGTAAAAGAAGCAATTAATCATGGTATAGATCCAGCGTTGGCATTAAGCGTTGCCAAACAAGAGTCCGGATTTAACAGATCTGCCAAAAGCCACTCGGGTGCAATAGGATTATTTCAATTAATGCCTGGCACTGCAAAATATCTTGGGGTTAATCCTTATTATATCAACCAAAATATTAGAGGCGGTCTTACATACCTAAAGAGCTTAAAAAACGAGTTTGGCTCAACCGAATTAGCACTTGCAGCTTATAATGCAGGACCGGGAGCAGTTAAAAGATATGGATGGAAAATTCCTCCATATAGAGAAACTAAAAATTATGTAAAAAACATAATGTCATTCTATCAACATTATCAAAGATATCCTGATCCTATAATATCTCAGGTATATCAAGAGAAAGAATTAAAAGAACAACAAGAAAAAATTCAAGTTGAAGAGGAAATTGTTGAGAAACCTCCAGAGATTAGCCAAGATAATCAAGCGAATAAGAGGGAATTAGCTATTAATTTTTTCGCTAAAATATGGAATATACTAACATAATATAAATTTGTTAGTTGATTATTTTTTCAGTAGTATTGGGCATTACCTGCTTGGGTAAAAAAGTATTAATCCCCAACCAGATTAGTAACCTAATACTACTGTTTTTAATGGGTATCTAAATAGCTAATCTGAGTGATTAAAATAAATTTAAAAGATTTATTATATTAATAGATTACGTAATTATTAATACCGGGACCGGGGGAGGTTTATTATGAAATATTTGCAGTACATTTCATACGCACTAATTATTATAGGTGCACTTAATTGGGGCTTAGTGGGGTTATTTGGAGTTGACCTGGTTGCTGCTATTTTTGGCCCAATGAGTGCAGCAACCAGAATAATTTATTCTTTAGTTGGCTTAGCAGCAATAGTAAATTTAATACTTGAATTTACTGTTTGCAAAGCACATACTCGTTGCTATGCATATCATAGAGAATGAATTAGAAAAAGCCTGAGAGGAAGTCATAAGACTTCCTCTTTTTAATTAAAAAATTACAAATAATGTTTATTAAAAATTGTAAATAACATTTTAAAGATTTAGCAATACTTTTAATTTACTAACTTTAAGATATTAAGCAAACTTTTGCAGGACATAAAAAAAGAGAGGTAGAAAAATGATACCTAAAACACCCCAGATAAATTTTGGATCAATTAAAGGTATAGCTAAAGTTAACTCTAATGATAAATCAGGTAAACCTATTGATATTCCTGATGGAGAAAAACTAACCATTTCTGGCAATAAAGATCAAATACGCCTCTCTAACGATCCCTCTAGAGCTTATGCAATGGTTCAAATTAATAATGTAGATAACAAGAGTGAATTAGAACTTAAAGATGAAGCAAACATAAACATCGATACAATAAAAAATCTAGGAAAAGTTTCATTATATAATAATTCCAAAGCAGATATTAATGAAGCACAAAATAAGGGTGAGATAGAACAATTTGACAACAGCTATTCATCCACAAAAAATATAAATAAATCTGCTTTATCCTTAAATGATAAAGCAGCATCTGATATTAATTTACTATCATCTTCAGATGTATTATTAGATTCAGAGTCAGCATTAAATTTAAATAAAATGAATATTAAGCCAGGTGAAAAGTCTTCTATAATACAATGGAAAAACTCAAAATCAGACATAAAAGAAATAAATTCATCTCTAGAACCTATAGACAGATCAAGTTTACAAGATTTATCAATGATAGCAACCTATAATAACTCTGAAACCAATATTGGTAATATAAAAGATGTTATCTTGTATCAAGGCAACAACTCCAAATCCAGAGTATCTGAAGCTGAAAAAAATAGCTATATACATCTGGTTGATAAGTCGCAATCTTCTATTAAATGTGCTCATGCAGGAAGCAACATCAAAGCTCAAAATGGGACAAAGCTAGAAATTACAGAAGATAAAAGAAGTTGGATTGATAAAATGTTCTCCTAAGTGCCACCCATAAAATAATTTATAATATAATCTAATAAAAGAAGATCATCCACAGATGATCTTCTTTTATTGTGTAAAAAGTTGATTTTATTGTATACTTAATAAATTAGATCACAGGAGCTTGCTTGCAAGTTTTTTACTTTGGTGATCTTAGAAGCTGTCTTGTTAAAGTTGAATCGTCTTGTGAATTGTCTTTAAACAACTTTAACCGCAGTCCAAAAGTCGAGCCTGTCTGGCTAAAAATGCAAAATCAAGCTATGATACAATTACAGGCTCTTATTTAATATTGATGTAATTTAGCATCAGACCTGACCGAGTTATTGAACTATAAATATTTTTTTCAGTCTTTAATATTAGAAACGGCTTAAATCATTTATAAAAGTATTAATAGTATAAAATATTAGTGGGATATATACAAAAACAATTGTAAAGTTTAAATATGTTCAATTTTCAATATATTAAAAACCTAGCAACACCTGGAAGCTGGAGAAGAGGTTACGAATACTATCGTACCAATCAGGTTCTTGATACAGAATTACAGGATAACACTGTAATTGCTTCAGTTAAAGGTAATTTTCAGGATAAATACAATATAAAGCTTAACTTTACTCCTGAAAAAGTTTCAGCCCAATGCGACTGTCCTCTTGAAGAAGAATGGTGCAAGCATGCCACAGCAGTTGGGCTGGTCAGCATAAGCAAACACTTTTATGAAAATTATTTAACTGAAACTACAGGACAGGAATTTAAGTTTGAAGATGAAAATCCTCCTGAAATTACCGATTATCAGGGAGGATATAAATTTATCTTAAATACTAAATTTAATCCTAAATTCATAAGTATTCAAGTAATAGACAGGGTTAAAGACGAAAAAGTCGTTGATATTGAAGCAATTTTGCGTGCTGTAGTTGCACTGCAAAATGCATCCAACGGAACTTTTGAGTTAAATAATATTCAAAAATATGAATTAGCTGCTCTACAACATATTTATAAAACAGGAAGAGCTGAGAAAAAATTAGGTTTGCATAGTATTCCAATAAATAAACTTGAAGAAACCCTAAAATTTTTATCTCAAGTAGAAGAAGTTATTGATTATGAATCCAGTCAGAGACTTGTATTCAAGAAAACCCCATGGCAATTAATCCTCACAGTAAATGTTTCCTTAGTTGGCAATGTTTTATTGTCACTTCATTGGAAACGCCCTGAGCCTGAAGAGGATATTTATCCTTTAGAAGAAGTCAAATATTTTGCAAAATACGTTAAGTGGGGAAGATATAAAAATCTTATAGTACCGTTAGATACAGCCTTATCTACACTTCCACATTATTTAACCCGATCTACATTTACTGATATCAGAGATGCGGATGGGGGTAAATTCGTATATGAAGAATTACCAAAACTTAAAGATTTAATGACTGTTGAAATATCAGAGACTCTTGAGAGGTTAACACTTGAGCAGAAACCACCTACCGGTGTAATTTCTATCGAGTTAACTGAAGAAAAAGCTATTAAAGCCTCTCTTGATTTTGAATATGATGGAATGGTAGTGCCATACGGTAAATTAGCAGAAAAGACACCTTATGTAACAATTAAAAAACCTGAAGAAGAAATTATATACTGGGTAAAAAGAAATTTAGAAAAAGAAGAAAAAGCATATAAATTCCTCTTAAGCAACAAATTTCACCCCACACAGACAAATAATGTACTGATAGAGGGTGATGATGCTATAGACTTTTATAATGAAGTATTACCAAAACTTCTTAAAAACAACTGGAAAGTAGTTGAGCTTAATGATTTTTCCAGTTTAAAAGTTGCCTCTAATCCATTAAAAATACACGTTGATATTGATTTTGATGATTCAGTTGACAGCTTTAGCTTAGAAATTTCCTGTGCTGTTAGAAAAACAGAGATAGATCTCGATACAGTTCAGTATTATTTACAACAAGGCAAAAAATACTTCTATCTTGAAAAAGAAGGTTATGTAGAAGTACCTTTAGCTGATATTTTACAATTTACAAGAAGCTTAAACTATTTTGATGCTCAAAAAGCAGAAGACAGAAGATTTACCGTTAAAACATTCAGAGCAGGTCTCGTTGCTGATTTAATGGATCAGCAGGTAGCTATTAAAATGAGCAGAAAATTTAAGAAATTCTGGGATCAAATCAGTACGTTTAATACTATGGAAGATGTTGAATTGCCTAATATACAAGCAGACTTGAGAGAATATCAGAAAAAAGGGTTCAACTGGCTCTGGTTCCTGTATTCTTATGGTTTAAATGGAATCCTGGCTGATGATATGGGTCTTGGTAAAACTCTACAGGCTTTGACTCTTATTCAAAAAGCCAAGGAAAAACATGGCAAAGAGCCAACTCTGGTCATTTGTCCAACTTCTGTTGTGTTTAACTGGGAAGCCGAAATAGAAAAATTTGCACCTAAGCTAACCACTTTAAACCTGACTGGTTCAGCAAGAAAAGACTTATTCAGTAAAATTGACAAAAGAGACGTTATAATTACCAGCTATGCACTATTAAGAAGAGATATCGAAGAGCTAAAAAGGCATAACTTCAGATTTGTAATACTTGATGAGTCCCAAAATATAAAAAACTATGAGTCTGTTACGGCTCAAAGTGCTAAACAGTTAAATACATCTCATAGACTAGCTCTTTCAGGTACTCCGATAGAGAACAGATTGTCTGAATTATGGTCAGTATTTGATTTCTTAATGCCTGGGTTCCTTTATGACATAGAAGAATTTGATTATAGATATGCTAATCCTATTGAAGATAGAGGTGACAGATCAGTCGAGTCCAGATTAAAAAAACAAATATATCCTTTCATTCTGCGAAGAATGAAGAGAGATATTGCTAAAGACTTACCAGATAAAATTGAAAGCATTGCATATTGCCATATGACACCCGAGCAGCGTGATTTTTATCTTGACGTTCTTGATAGTACAAGAGAAGAAATATTTAGCAAAATTGCTGCAGATGGCATTGAAAAGAACAGAATGTCCATATTTGCTGCTTTATTAAGACTCAGGCAAATTTGTAATCACCCAAGATTATTTGATAAAGAGGGAAAACAAAAAGCTGTAGAATCTGGCAAATTTGAGCATATGAAAGAAATGCTGGAAGAGATTGTCAGTGAAGGACATAGGATTCTTCTCTTCAGTCAATTCGTACAAATGTTAGAGATAATCAAAGAATGGCTTGAAGAAAAAGGTATCAGATACGAATATCTAACAGGAGAGACTAAAGCTGAAGACCGTCCAGGTAAAGTTAACAGGTTTAACTCAGACGAATCAATACCTATATTCCTGATCAGTTTGAAAGCAGGCGGAACCGGATTAAACCTCACCGGAGCAGATTATGTAATTCACTATGATCCTTGGTGGAACCCTGCTGTTGAAGATCAAGCAACCGATAGAGCACATAGAATCGGACAAACCAAGAAGGTATTTGTCTATAAATTAATTACTAAAGGCTCTGTCGAAGAAAAAATCATGAAACTCAAAGAAAGAAAAAGGGATCTTGCAGATACTATTATCTCTATAGATAGATCAATTGGAAAATCTCTCACATATGAAGATTTAAAAGATATCCTGACACCTGATTTATAAATAATATTATTACTTTGTCCAAAAATCATGGTCGAAGAAGCCTTAAACATCGCCTTCAGTAATTAATCATAATGATATAATTATATAGTCTGGATAATAATCTGTGGAACGAGACTAAAACTATGAGTATTTTTGAAAATAACATTAAAAGAATTAAAGAATACAATCCTGTACTTGCCGATAAACTCCAAAAATATTCTTTTAATGAAAATGCCAAATTTGAACTCGTTACAGCTGAATCAGGAGATCCTAACTTAATTTATAATGGAATATGGGTTCATGACATTAAAAATCCTCAGCAGGAAGCTTCAAACGTTTTTGGACAATTTAAAAACACCTCAGAATCATCAATTAACATAATTACAGGTTTAGGCCTGGGATATTTATTTAAAAGATATTTTTTAAGTTCAAAAGGCAAAATTATTGTATATGAACCAAGCCTGGATATTCTTAAATTTACGCTTGAAATAGTGGATTTTTCTGTCGAGCTTGAAGATAAAAGAGTTCATATTGCTAATACCCACATTGAATTAATGAAATCCCTGGAAGAAGTATTTGTTCATAAGGATTTAATAAATATTAGTGGGTTAAACTCAAGTTACACTTTATATCCACAGGAAATATCCATCTTAAAAAAAGACTTATCTCAAATTATTAATCATCTTGAAGCAAATTACATAACTTTATTCCAAAAATCAGTTGAATGGGTATCACAAGGCCTGCAAAATATTCCTCAGCACATTAATAATTATAATATTGACGCTTTGAGAAGTACTTTTAGTACTAAACCTGCTGTCATAGTATCATCAGGACCTTCACTGGATAAAACAATTGAATCCTTGGCTCAATATCGAGATAAAGTAATAATATTTTGTGTAGCAAATGCATACAAAACTCTTACTAAATACAATATAAAGCCTGATTTCATAACTTTTATTGAAGTTGATGACACCAGTCCTCAAGTTAAGGAGCTTGATATTTCAGATATCAATATGATAATCCTGTCTGTAGCAAATGCAGAAATATATAAACTTGATTTTAAAAGAAAATTCATATTTTATAGTAACAATGATCTTTACTCAAGATGGATTTCAGATATCGCAGGATTTTCAGTAGAAAATTACCAAAATAAAGGAACTGTATCCTATTGCGCTTTATATTCTGCATTCATGATGGGGTGCAACCCAATAATTCTTTTAGGACAGGATTTAGCTTATTCAGCTAATCAATGTTACTCTTCAGATAGCGCTTTTGGGTCTATAAAATTTGTTAAAGACGAAATAACTGGCGAATATAAAGTTGAACTTGATAACATAGAAGAATTTAAAAAGTTTTATATAGAAAGAAAGCATACAGATGAATTCACAAATGAACTTATAAAAATAAAATTAGACAGTATTAAATCAAATTTAACTTTTGTACGTGGACAAAATGGAGATATGCTTCCTACGGATGCTAATTATGCCGGGTTTATAAAATATTTTGAACATTTTGCATATGAACACTCAAACCCTAACTCTGAACTTCAATTAATTAATTCATCAACAGGAGGAGCTCAAATTGATGGATTTAAGAATGTTGGGTTAAAAGAAGTTTTAGAAAATTTGCCTACACTTGAAATCAATGTTGACTCTAAAATAGATCAAATCTTGACAGACTATAAAGAACCAGTAAAAGAGCATATTGTTGAAATTACCAGACAAGTTAAGTATATGGCTGAAGAAATAGGTGAATTCCTCATTCTAGCACAAGACGCTCTCAATAAATCTGAACAACTACTCCTTGAACTGAAAAAAGATTCTTTCAATGTAGACAGAATTAGAATTTTAGCCAGTAACTTAATGGAATTTTATATAAAATTCCAGGGAGAACTATTTGATAAATATCAAGTTCTGATCAACTGTGTATTTAAGGAGTTGCTAGAATTAAGCAAATTAATGGAATCTGAAACTAATAATAGCTTGGAAGATCTTGTTAATATGGCTCAGACCTCTAAAAACTTTTACGATACGTTTTTGAAACAAGCAACATATATAAAGAGTATTGCTGAAATGACCCTAAATAAACATCTTTTAGAATATATATCAGATTAATCTTAGTACTCGATCACACTAAGGACGCAATAAAAAATGCTTAAGTATTTTTTATTGCTCGATTATTTGCTGGTTAATACTGAATTTTAGCATGGGTTGAAAACATCCATTAAAATTGAATTATCAAGAGAGACTGTTTGAAAGATGACAGTTTCTCTAGTTTTATAGACA
>Ga0156398_1130_pt1 | contig 11128 bp, 13 predicted proteins | sample RifOxyA3_FD_108042 | JGI IMG/M metagenome (GOLD analysis project Ga0156398, IMG submission 108042) | Candidatus Melainabacteria bacterium RIFOXYA12_FULL_32_12 | reverse complement strand
CATTTTTTGAATTCTCGGATAGGCTCTTAGTAGCAATTTGAGTTATAAATTATATCTTGTAAGCTTTTTTATAGAATAATAAGAATCCAACAATAGCTATAATTATGTTAGGTAACCAGGCTGCCATTGTAGAGTCCAATTTAGATGCTTCTCCCAAAGAAATCGAGAAGGCTCTAAACATATAATAACAGAAGATAATAAAAATACTGAACAATAAACCCCTGTTAAATCTGGCTCTTGGTGGAGTTATAGCTAAAGGTATGCCAACTAGTGTAACCAGAATAGATGTTATTGGAAGTGCAAGTTTTTCTTGCAATTCTATACTTAATTCAGCCAGATTTTTGTTTCCTTTTGATTTTTGATGACTTATATATTTGGTTAATTCAAAGAAGTTGAGTTCTCTAGCTTTATGTTTATCTTTATTAATTGCGGTAAAGTTTGTAAATAATTTAAGTTGATCAAATACTGTTGTATTCATTATTTTGCCATCTTGAGAAATTGTGTAAATTACTCCCTGCTTGAAATTCCAGTGTTCCGGTTTTGAGTCTCCATATTTGGCTTGAATTATCTGAGTAGCACCTTCATTGGACATATCAAGAACAGTGATTCCTTTTAACTCTTTATTGTCATAGCTATCAATATAAAATAGTCTTTTAAGTTGTCCATTATCATTGAGTTCTTGAAATGAGAAATTGGTTGTTCCTTCAGGAATATTTTTTTGTGATAATGCCCAAATTGTCAGGCTTTTAGCTTGAGTATTTGCAGCTGGAACTATAAATTCGCTGATTATAAAACTTAAAATCGCTGCTGATAATCCAAAAACCAGAACAGGTAATGCTAGTCTGGTTATGCTTATTCCGCAAGCTCGTATTACAGTTATTTCTGAATTTAGGCTAAGTTTGTTAAAGGTAAGTATTGTAGATAGTAGTACAGCCATAGGTATTGTAAATACAATGATGTATGGGAGGTTCAATATAACCAGCAAAATTGCTATTTTAAGAGATATACCATAAGCTGACATTTGTTTGACTAATGATAAAAAGGTGTCAGAAGCAAACATAATGGATGTGAATATTATGATACCCAGTAAAAATGTATCTATTAACTGTTTTGATATGTATTTATCCAGTAGTGTCAATTTATTCATGTTTTCTTTACTAACCTGTACTATTTAAATTCATGTGATAGAATCATATAATAATTCCGATTAATTTGTCATAAATTTTTTGTAAGGAGATAATCTTTATGTCAAAAGCATTAGAGGTTACGGATGCTACATTTGAACAAGAAGTTAAAAATTCAGAAATACCAGTTTTAGTGGATTTCTGGGCTCCATGGTGTGGACCTTGTAGAAGAATAGCTCCTATTATAGATGAAATTGCTGAAGAATATCAAGGTCGTATAAAAGTAGTTAAGTTAAATACAGACGAGAACATTCGTACAGCTCAAGAATATAGTATCAGTGGAATTCCTAGTTTAATAATATATAAAAACGGTGAAGCTGTTGAAAGACTAGTTGGTTTAATGCAAAAGTCAACTCTGCAAAGTAGCGTTGAGAAATATATTTAAAAAGTTAACAAATTCGTAACAAAAAGAGGAAGTTTTTAACTTCCTCTTTTTGTTATTCAATAATCTCATAAATTAATCTTGGTGTTTCAGGCATCGTGTCTGAAAAATTATATGCTTGTTTTACAAGGTTTAATGCGTATTGGCCTAAGTCTTCAGAATTGGTATGGATTTGAGCTAGTACTTCACCTGAATGCACCTTATTGCCGATTTTCTTATTTACAATGATTCCAACTGAGTAGTCTATTTTATCTCCTTTTTTCTCACGTCCTGCTCCAAGAATTTTGCAGGCTTTTGCAATGGTTAAAGCATCTAGCCCCTCAATATAACAATTTTTATCAGATTTGTATTCAACTATATATTTTGCAGTGGGCAATTTTTCAGGGTTATCTATAACTATAATATCTCCATCCTGAGCTTCTACTATTTCTTTGAATTTAGAGTAAGCACTGTCATTTTCAAGAAGTTTATTTAAGATATCTTTGGCAGCGTTAATATTTTTTGCTTTATTTGATTTTACTAGTGCAATGGCTCCAAGATACAGGCATAGTTCTTTTAAGTCCTCTGGACCGTTGTTTTTTAAAGTTTGAATGGATTCAATTACCTCAATACTGTTTCCAACTGCATTTCCAAGGGGTTGTTCCATAGAAGTAATGACGCAGGTAACAGATTTATTTAGCCTTTTTCCTATTTCCACCATAGTTTCTGAAAGTTTTTGAGCATCTTCAGGCTTTTTTACAAATGCTCCGTTACCGCATTTAACATCTAATACTATTACATTTGCTCCTGCTGCGATTTTTTTAGACATAACAGAAGCTGCGATTAATGGAATACTATCTATAGTTGCAGTAACATCTCTTAGTGCATATAATCTACCGTCTGCTGGAGCTAAATGAGCTGTTTGGGAGGCTATTGCTGCACCTGTAGTTTTGACAAGATTAAGAAATTCATCTAGTTCAAGAGATGTTTTAAATCCAGGAATAGATTCAAGCTTATCTATTGTACCTCCGGTATGCCCCAATCCACGCCCTGATAGTTTTGCAACTGGTAATCCTGCTGCTGCAAGCAGAGGAATTAATATTAAAGTGGTTTTATCTCCTACTCCGCCTGTACTATGTTTATCAACTACATATTCTCCAAGACTTGATAAATCAAGAACATCTCCTGAATTAGCCATTTCAAGGGTAAGAACTGAACTTTCATCAAAAGTCATTCCTTTCAGACAAATAGCCATCAACCAGGCAGAAAGTTGATAATCCGGTATAGTATTATTCTTAATTCCATCTATAATAAAGTGTATTTCTTCAGGAGTATGGGCTTCTCCATTCTTCTTTTTAGCTATTAAATCAACCATTTTAAATTTGTTAATTGGCACCTGATTCTCCTATCTGTTTTTCTAGAGATCAAATTATAATTTTATAAGATTATTTGAATTTTAGGAAGATAATTTTGGTGTATATAAAATTCAGTAGTGCTACAACGTAAACTAATAGCATTAAATTAAGGTTGCCTGTTTCAAAGAATACAGCGATGACTTAAGTTAGGTAATGGATATTACCTAAAGCTCAATGAGAAAAGCCTTACTCTTTTTTATGAAAGTAAGGCTTTTTATTTGTTTTTTATTCTTTTATTGTATTTTATTACCGCTATCTAGAAACATATCGAGTCTCATTGGAAGTGGAGGCATTGGTGGCATGCTAATTCCATTACTTTTATTAGGATCTTTGAAGAAATCGGCTGGCGGCATATATGCAGAGCGGAGTTGATGTTTTTTGGCCCCAAATATTATAGCTTGATCTTTAGCGGCAGGCACACCTTTATCTGCCTTTTTAACACATTTTGGACTAGATTGACTAAATTTTACTGAATCTACCATAGTTAACTCCTCCTTCACCTTTCTTTAATAATTACTTGAATACCTAAAATCATTATTCTCTGAATTGATTTCTTTTTTTGAGTTCTTCTATTAATTCATTTCGAGCTTTTAGATAAGATCCATTTATTACATCATCAGTTGTTGGACTTATTGATTTAGAGGAAATTGGAAAACTAGAATTACTCTGAGATTTGAATAATTTTTCCTCTGTTCTCATCTCAGATAATGGCCTTTTAACGCCATAATTATGTTGCTGCTTAAACTGACTAAAACTCACTAAATCCACTATAATTTCTCCTCCTTCTGCCCCTTTAACTAATAAATTTTCTGAAGTCCCAATTTTATCCTCACATTTATATAAAAACAAAAAGTTTTATAGAATTGCTTTTTTAGCAAAAAGATTTTAAGAAAAATCTGAAAAACTATAGAGTACTACATAAAAATAGCTTTACTTAAAAAAATTTAAATAGCATCAAGTTGCTATTTAAATGATTCTCGTTATCATTGCAGTGATACAGTCACTTTTTTAAATCATCAATTATTTGATAATACCCCCACTGTCAATTTCTGAGTGAAGCGAAGAATCTCAGAGATCACTAATGTCCAAGATGACACGCACTGTCATTGCGAGCCCTGAGACATCGATAATCAGCATTAATCATACTTGCGTGGCAATCTCAAAGCATTAAACTTACAAGTAGCAACTTGAGTAAATAATAAGGGTGTATTGCAGAAATTAGTATTGAATTTTTTATATTAGGCCACCCAAAACACTTATACATCTATGGTAAAATGAATTTGAATGCTTATTATATAAAAGAAGAGGAAAATTATGCCTTCAAATTTAATTATTAGTAAGATTGGTGTTGATAACTTAACTGTAATTTTTAATGAATTAAAATCCATATATCGAATAGAAGAAGTAATACCTGAAAGAAGAGATTATATTATAAATCAGGTAAGAAAATACGGTTATCTTCCATACCCTCATATTAAGGCTCTTGAAGAGCTAACACCGGCAGAAACTATTATTGGTTTAGAGGAGAAATTAAGTTTAAATCAAACTTATCATAATGGTAAATTTGTTTTTAAGGATAATGAAATTAGTCCTGTTAAGCGTGCAGGTTTTGCTGATTCTAGCTGGATTAAGACGGATCAGCACAGTATAAAATTAATAAATCTTGCAGGACTTGGTAATGGTAACAAGTCTGAAGAACCAGGGAAATTTATTGACTGGTTAAAGCAGTTATTAATATTACCTGCTGGAAACGTTGAGAATGGAATTTTAGCAACAACTGTTTATTTAATTCCGTTTCACCCGAGGGATTTTGGCTGTGCTTATCTTCCTACAAGTAGTGGTGTTAGCCCGAATTTGGAGGATAGCTTATTAAAAGAAAAAATGAAACTAAATGTGCAGGATCAGGTTAAGTTATTCTTGATATTGGCACAGTTGGCAGGACATCCAACGATGTATGATGTACTTCCTCAAACAGGAAGGTTCTCAAAAACAGTGCTTGCAAATCCACATGTGGCAAGGTGGTTTGATATAAGAGAATTAATTAGTCTACTTAAAAATGATCTTTGTGAAATAGCAGAAGGGCTTAAGCAGCAGTTTCATTTGGGAGATGTGGATTACATCAGAGAAATAATAGAAGCAAGCTTGATGGGGCAATATGAATATATACCTGATCATTTACAGCACCTGTCTGATAAGATGGAAGAGGAGCTTGATCATAAACGTAAATTATATTCTTATGAGCTTATTAATAAACAAAATCAGGAAGTTCTACATAAAAGAATTAAAAAGATAATTAATGAAATGGTTGGTAAAGGAGAAAATGCCGATATACAGGAAGGAGATATTACCAATCAGGGGGAAATTATAGGTGAACTTATAAAACAGGGATTATGGCCTGCTCCAGGTGGGGCATGGTGTTCTGCTGGGATTCCTATTTTTAATAAAATGAGTAAAGGCGCGGGATTCCCGTTATTTACACACTATGATTATCAAGGTAAGGATGTGACAGAACTTGCAAATCTTGATTGTCAGACTCCATACTACTTTGTTTATCTTGAAACTGGTGAGTATAACGAGAAAGTTATAGATTTTTACATAAATTTCCTTAAAAAGATTCAAGCCGACTATAATTTTGATGGATTTAGGGTGGATCATATTGATCACATTGTAGATGCATATTCTGAATCTGAATTAGGAAAGCCAATAAGCTATAGAGCACCAAAGGCTGTTTTAGGAAAAGCTAATCGTGAACTTAAAAAAGAGATTCCACACTTTGCAACTCTTGCAGAGTATATGCTCTGGGATAATTATTTTAAAGAATATCATCAGTTTATGGAATTTGACCTATTATGGGGCAGTGATATAGTTTCTCAATATCTAAAAAATGTCGCTCGAATAATAGAAGATAATAAAGAATTGGAAGAATATAATTCTACCGTTGAAAAAGGAAACCCAAGACTGTCAATTTTAAAAACATATAACAATCAGGATGGTGAATTTAGAGCCATTGATCAGTACCCAGCTCAGTTGAGTGAAGCAGGCGCATTATTTAAATGGTTTAAATTTAAGTTTTTACCAAATGGTCCGACTGCTCAAAGACCTTTGTTATATATAGATGGAGATGAGTCATTTACAAAAACTGGTATTGAAAAAGTAATTGGAATGGAAATTTCTATGGAAAGAGAAAACAACTATGAATTCTATAGAAAATTTGATGCTATTAGCAGATTTGCTTTGCATAATGACTTTACTCATTCTGGAGTAGCAGAGATTCATCAATCCAATGAAGATAAATCCGGATTTGTAAGCTGGCTTATCAATAAAGAACTTGGCATGGGTGATGATGAGAAGTTATTTATTGTTGCTAATGAGAATCCCCCAACGCAAGTTGTCAGAAAATATCACGAAGATGGGACTGTTGAGATTACAAACCATACTTCAGTACCAATTTGTAATAAAGAATCTTATATTCCTGAAGGGTTTAAAGTAGCTTCAGAGTACATATTGCCTGAAGATTCACTTGACTTTACTGAGATAACAGATATTTCTAATATTTCAGATAATAAGCTAACTTTTGAAAAGCTTGAACCATCTGAGTTTCATATTTATAAACTTCAAAGGTGACATCACTTATTTAAGTCATCAATTATTCCAGTCTTAATTATGTGCATTAGCATCAGCGACGGAGAAAACTTGCTCACTTATACATCATAACTTTTCGGTCAATCCACTAGTGGAATGTCCCAAAAATTTTAAAGAACAATAATAAAGAAAATTCGTCTTAAAAAAAACAAGGCGAGGGAATTAGTGATGAAAAAACATGAAATAAAGCTAAGTGAAGAGCAGAGAAAGCTTTTAGTTAAATTAACAAACAAAGGAAAAGATTCCGCAAGAAAAATCAAGAGAGCAAATATTCTTTTGCTTGCAGACGAAGGCAAAAAAGATAAAGAGATAATGGAAATAGTTAGGGTGTCAAGCGGTACAGTTGAAAGAATTAGAAAAAGATTCGTATTAGAAGGGTTGGAAAGATCATTAGAAGAAAAACCAAGATCAGGAGCACCAAAAAAGATCGATGGACGAGGAGAAGCATTAATCATAGCAACAGCATGTTCAAATGCTCCAGAAGGTAGATCAGAATGGACAGTAAGACTTTTAGCAGATAGAATTGTAGAACTTGATATTTCCAAATCAACAGTACAACGTACGTTAAAAAAAATAAGATCAAGCCGTGGCTAAAGAAACAATGGTGTATACCAAAGGCCGATGCAGAGTTCGTATGTAGAATGGAAGATGTTCTTGATCTTTATGAATCAGAATATGATCCTGAGAAGCCAGTTATATGTGTTGATGAAAAGCCATATCAACTTTTAGACAACAAGATTGAACCTGTAAAAATGAAAGCAGGAAAGTCTAAAAAGGAAGATTACGAGTATCAAAGAAATGGTACTTGTAATATTTTTATGATTGCAGAGCCTTTTAATGGTTATCGTGATTGTAAAGTAACTGAGAGAAGAACGAAAAAAGATTTTGCAGTGCTATTAAAGGATTTATCTGATAAATATTATCCTGAATCTAAAACAATAAAGCTTGTAATGGATAATTTAAACACGCATAAACTCTCTATCCTTTATGAATTTTATCCTCCAGAAGAAGCTCGACGAATCATCAAAAGATTTGAAATTCATTCCAGTACATGGAAGCTGGCTTAATATTGCTGAAATAGAGCTTTCAGTTATATCAAAATAATGCATTAATACAAGAATCCCAAATTTCGAAAAATTACAAAAAGAAATACAAACTTGGACAAAAGATCGTAATAACGATGAAATAGGCGTAAATTGGAGGTTTAGAACTAAAGATGCAAGAATTAAATTAAAGCGTCTTTACCCATCATAATTTCTGGGACAATGTACTAGCTTTGGCTTTTACCATAATATACAATAGCAATTCTTAAAATGGTTATTGCTTGGCCATTTTCAAGATTAATATGAAAAGCACTGTCATCAAACCAGATAATTTGCCCTTTGAAAACCTTGTCATTAACGGTATGAAAATCAACCCAGATTTTATCTTTAATAAACTGTTTAATTTCAGAAAGACTTGGCCCCTTTAAATCATTCATAATTAATTCCTTAAGATTTGATTTTTTTCTTTAAATTTTTAATAGTCTTTTTGGTTTTCTTCAAATTCTCAGGTTTAGGCTCTAATTTAAGATATTTTTCATAATTTTCAACCGCTTCTTTATTTTTTCCTAATTCCTGATAGGCTAAAGCCAGATGTAAATATATTTCATTTATATTTGAATCAACTTCGATTGCTTTTTTGTAATATTCTACAGCTTTTTCAAAATCTTTTAAACCATAATAAACGAATCCTATGCTATCCAAAGCTGGTGCACTTTCAGGATTTAATTCGACTGCTTTTTTACAATTAACTAATGCTTCATCATATTTTCCAATATTGGCCTGTCCATAGCAAAGATTATTATAAGCTTCCTGAAAATCAGGTTTTAATTCTGTTGCCCTCTTATTATAACTTATTGCTTTATCATACCTGTTCTCTTTGGAGAAAATAATACCAATATCATACTGAATAATTGGATTAGTAGGCATCAATTCAGAAGCTTTAATTAAATATTGCAGAGATTCTTCAGTCTTCCCAAGTTTATCCAGCACCAGACCCAAATAATAATTAATATGCTTACTCTCAGGATTAATTTTAAGAGCCTCTTTATATTGTCTTTCAGCGTCTTTATAATTCTTTGTTGCCTCAAATATTATTCCCAGGCCAGATAAAGCAGTAATATTCTCAGGATCATATTCTAAAAGATTAATAAGATGCTCCTGTGATTTTAAATAATTTCCTCTTGCAGCATAACTTTCAGCAATTACTATATTTATTTTAGTAAATTTCTTATCAAAATGTCTTTCAGAAGCAGAAATAAAAGTTGATGCAAATGAAATTCCCTGGCCAAGAAAGATGATAAAAGCCAAAAGCACTCCGATACTTGTTTTTAAGTGCTTTCTACATAAATTTATTATTTTTAATATTATTTTTTTCATTATAAAGTTTGCTAGCTCTAGTAAAATATAATTAATAAAATTTATTTAGAAATTAAGACAAATTTTGAGGTTGGTACTTATTATATTAGATTTTAGGTTTAAATGATAGTCTATTTAATTTTTCTGAGTCTGAGCCTGATATGGTTGCTTATTTTATTCATAGGACCATATTTATATACTCTTGGAAATGGTTTTGAGTTTGTTAGAGAAGTCTATTATCAAGTATTTCACATAATCTGTCATCAAAAACCTGAAAGATCTTACCTTATCTGGGGATATCAAATGCCTGTGTGTGTAAGATGTTTTGGAATTTATCTTGGAATATTCTTAGGAGCCATTATTTATCCATTTTTTAAGAAATTTAGCAATACTGATATTCCTAAATTCAAATATTTATGGTTTTTTCTAACACCATTAATCGTTGATGGACTTTGCCAGACATTAAGTTTATATGATAGTCCTCATTATATGAGACTATTTACAGGCATTCTAGCCTCTGGAGGGCTGGCTTTCTACTTTTTACCGTTAATTAACCAAATCTACAATAAACTTAAAAACCCATAAGCCAATTATAAGTAAGAAATAAGTAGTAAATATTTTAGAGAATCATAATAAATGAACTGTTTTGTCGGCTTGTTCGGCATCTTATCAATTATGTGGTCAAAAAATTACTCAATCATATCAACTCTTCTTTGATGCCTACCGCCCTCAAACTCGGTTTCAAGCCAGACTTTAACGATATCACATGCCACATCTGGACCAACAACACGACCACCTAAAGTTAAGATGTTCGCATTATTATGAGCCCTACTCATTCTTGCACAGTATGTATCGTGGCAAGTGACAGCCCTAACTCCTTTTATCTTATTCGCAGCAATTGCAACACCAAGACCTGAGCCACAAATTAAAATTCCTTTTTGATAAGCATTATTGGCCACAGAACTTGCCACTTCCCTGGCAATTACTGGATAATCAATAGATTCATTGTTATATACACCAAAATCTTTAAACTTATAACCATTTTTTTCAAGGAATGAGATTATTACTTGTTTTAATTCAAATCCACCGTGATCTGATCCTATAGCTATCTCAAAATTTTCCATTTATAACCCCTCAATTAAAATCTAAATCAATTATAACAGTTATCTAATAAGTTAAACATCAATAGCAATTGCTCCTTGCCTTAATATTTTTATATTCCCTGATAAATCTACTAATACAACCGTTGATTCTATACCTTTAGCTGAATAACCATAATCATCCAAAATATAATCCACTTTATCCCCAATGCTTCTTTCTGCTTCTGATTTTGATAACGCGGCTGGTTCTCTAGATAAATTAGCGCTTGTGGTCGCTAATACATGGTTCTCAACGGCATTATCAAGAAGAGACAGAAATGGAGGACAATCTGGAATCCTTATCCCAATGGTATCACCACCTGAAGTTAAATAGAAAGGTGTATTTTCACTTTTTTTGAGCACCAAAGTTACCGCTCCCGGCAAATATTTACCAATTATTTTCCATGCGATCTCTGGTATTTCAGCAACATATGGAACTAAATGTTCGATTTTACTTCCTAATAATATGAGCGGCTTATTTTCAGAGCGTCCTTTAATTGAATAAATTCTGTCAACTGCTAATTCATTATCAATAAGACAACCAATACCCCAAACTGTATCTGTAGGAAACGCTATAACTCCATCCTTCTTTTCCAAAGAATTATGGATTTTTATAATTTCTTTATGTGAAAGTTGAAAATTATACATAATTTGTAATATTATGACAAAATGTTGACATGTAATAATTATATTTGTAATATACTCTGAACATGGGATTAACTCAAAGGACTAATACCAATTAAAGTAAAAAATCTTATTGAAAATTGGTACAAAAATAAACAATTGGCAGGTTAGCAAATTAGTCTAAAGAAACAATTTTCCATGGGGCGTTGGCGCAGTTGGTAGCGCGCTTCAATGGCATTGAAGAGGCCACGAGTTCGAATCTCGTACGCTCCAATTTAGCAGCTCTCTCGCTGAAAAAATTTAATTCCATTCTTAACGGATTCTTAGTGTTTTATGCAAAATATTTTACTAACAGTTGACAGTA
>Ga0156398_1020_pt1 | contig 11379 bp, 10 predicted proteins | sample RifOxyA3_FD_108042 | JGI IMG/M metagenome (GOLD analysis project Ga0156398, IMG submission 108042) | Candidatus Melainabacteria bacterium RIFOXYA12_FULL_32_12 | reverse complement strand
GAGAAATTATAGAAGATACACAGCCTGTAATAGGTTATTTACATAGAGGTATGGAAAAAATTGCTGAAAGCAGAACCTATCATCAATACTTGCCTATGGTAGACAGGATTGATTATCTTTCAAGCTTTTTTAATCTTGCCTCATTTTGCTACGCAGTTGAGTCAATAGCTGATATACAAGTTCCTAAAAGAGCCGAATATATCAGAGTAATTACAATGGAATTCAATAGAATTGCATCTCACTTAATGTGGCTTGCTTCATTCTTATTGGATTTAGGCGCAACATCACCTTTATTTTATGCGTTTAGAGAAAGAGAAGAAATTGTAAAACTTCTTGAAGACCTGACAGGCGCACGTATGATGTATAATTTTTACAGTTTTGGCGGAGTTAAAAAAGAATTCCCATCAGGTTGGGTAAGAAGAGCCCTTGAATTATGCAAAAAAATGCCTAAATATTTTGATGAATATGAAGCAATAGTTACTAAAAATCCAATAATCCTTAATAGAACTAAGGGAGTAGGAATATTAACTCCTGAAATGGGTCTTGATTATGGCATTACAGGGCCAAATATACGAGCATCAGGAATAGAGCTGGATTTAAGAAAGACTGACCCTTATTCTGTATATAATGATTTTGATTTTAAAGTCTGCACAGCAGAAAATGGTGACTCTTATGATAGATACATAGTCAGAATTGCTGAAATGAGAGAGTCAGTCAAAATTATTGAACAGGCAATAGCAAAACTCCCTGGAGGATCACCAAGCAAGCTTCAGGTAAAACAATTAAACTGCGGCTGTAATAAAGATGAATGCTGTGTTTGTGGTACCGATACCAAATTAATTGGCAAAAAAGTTAATCCAATTGTATTTAAGCCTCCAGCTGGAGAAGCAATATCATTGATTGAATCTCCAAGAGGTATAACAACTTGCTACGTAATGAGTGATGGAACAACTAAACCTTACAGAGTAAAATGGAGAACCCCTTCATTTTCCAGTGTACAGGTTCTTCCAGAGCTAATCAAAGGTAGAATGTTCGCAGATTTAATGCCTATATTTGGAAGTCTTGACGTAGTACTTCCTGAAGTTGATCGATAACGGAGTAATTCGTAATATGTATGAGCTATATTTAAGTATATTTAATAAATTAGGCCTGCCAGAAATTCTGGCACAAATTAGTTGGCCGGTAATACCATTTATTGGAGTAGCAGCACTTGTCGTAATAGGAGTTCTATTCCTGGTTTTAATGGAAAGAAAGGTACTTGCCTGGTTAACTATAAGAAAAGGACCAAATAGGGTAGGGCCATTTGGCTTATTTCAAACAATTGCAGATGCAATAAAACTTTTAATTAAAGAAGATATAATGTCCACTGAATCAAATAAAATACTTTTTACATTAGGCCCAATTATCTTTTTTGCTCCAATAATGGTAATTTACGGCTTAATACCTTATACAGGTAACCTGCTTGCAATAAATGTAGCTGCAGGATTATTTTTAATTCTTGCAATTTCATCTCTTTCAACCATAGGATTAGTTATTTCCGGTTGGGCAAGTAACAACAAGTATTCCCTACTTGGTGGAATGAGGTCTGCTGCTCAAGCTATTAGTTATGAAATTCCATTGGTTATAGCAGCTATTGGAATTACATTATTGGCTGGCAGTATGAATATGCAGGAGATAGTAACTAAACAGTCAGGTGGCGTAGCTCAAGCTGCATTACTAGATTGGAATATGTTCAGCTGGAACGTATGGCCTTCATTTATTGGATTTATAGTATTTTTCATATGCTCAATTGCAGAAGTAAACAGAATTCCTTTCGATTTACCTGAAGCTGAAAGTGAATTAGTCAGTGGATATAATACAGAATATTCAGGAATGAAGTTTGCCTTATTCTTCTTAGCAGAATATGCAGCTTTATTTATACTCAGTGTTTTAATTGTGACTTTATTCTTAGGCGGTTACTTATCACCATTTAATAATTATCTCTCAGTTATCTTATTTCAAAATATAATTCCTGATACCCTGAGTATAGCTGGAATAGCAATAGCAAAAACACAAATTTTAAACTTGTTTATTCATATAGAGCAAGCTTTTTGGCTTATTGCTAAAACTTATTTCTTAATATTTATGATAATGTGGATACGTGCAACATTACCAAGACTTAGAGTCGATCAGTTAATGGGATTCAGTTGGAAGTTTCTGCTCCCATTATCATTAGTTAACTTAACAATTATAGCGATTTACAGACATATATTTCCTAATTAGGTGAATAATATTATGGTAAAAAATATGAGTGATAATATCTTAATCAAGACTATAAGCGGTGTAACAGAAATTGCAAGAGGAATGTACACCATTGCAAAACATGCTTTCAGACCTGCAATAACTCTTGAATATCCTGAAAAAAAACCTGAATTGAATTCAAGATACCATGGACGTCTTGCATTAACACGTAATCCTGATGGAACAGAAATGTGCACAGGCTGCAAATGCTGTACTAAAGTTTGTCCTTGTGGTGATTTAATTCACGTTGAAACACAGAAAGATGAAAACAATAAACAAGTAGTTACCAAGTTCACAGTGGACATTGGCCGTTGTATATTCTGTGGCAACTGCACGGAAGCTTGTCCAAAAGGTGCTTTAATTATGACTAATGAGTTTGAATTAGCAGATTATTCCAGAGAAGCTCTGGTTTATGATAAAAAAAGACTTTTGTTGTCTGTAGAAGAATCAAACAAATGGAGCGAAATGCTCGAAAAAGATGCTTAGGGAGTCAAAAAGAATATTATGGACATAATTTATACTTTATTTTTTCTGATCATATCTTTAGTTTTAATGGTCTCGGCTTTGGGAGTTATATTTTCAAGAAGTATAGTATATTCAGCAGTATCATTAATAGTAACATTTTTATCTGTAGCAGGAATATTTGTATTATTAAATGCTGATTTTGTTGCAATATCACAAATAATCATCTATGGAGTAGGAATAACAATTGTATTAATATTCGCAATAATGCTTACCAGCAAAGAATCAGACATAAAATTATGGATAGTAAAAGCGCCACGAACGTTGTTTGCACTTTTAATTAGCGGCTGCATATTTCTTGGAATTTCATTTGCTATAACAAATGGTTTTAAACAATTTAGTGAAAAAACTGGAATATTCAACGTACAAGCACAAAATATTGAAGCTGTTAAAACAATTAAAGCAGAAGGCACCGCTGGAATAATAGGTAAGGCTTTATTCACAAAATATATTTTGCCTTTTGAAGTTTTATCACTGTTACTCTTAGCTGCAATATTAGGTGCTGTAGTAATAGCAAGAAAAGATGAAGACAATCTGGTCAACCCAACGACTGAGCTTAAAGAATAAAAAACGATTTTGAGTGGAGTAGAGTTATGGTAATCGGTTTAACACACTATTTAATACTAGGAGCAATGCTATTTTGTATTGGAATACTTGGACTAATTACATCCAGAAATGTAATTAAGGTTTTAATGTCCATAGAAATTTTACTCAATGCTGTTAATATAAATTTTGTCGCTTTTGCAAATTACTCTGACCTTAGTGAATTAAAAGGTCAGATTTTTGCTATTTTTGTTATGGCAATTGCTGCGGCTGAAGCAGCTTTAGGCTTGGCAATTTTAATTGCATTGTATAGAAATAAGCCTACGGTAGACGTTGAAGAGTATAAAATGTTAAAAGGATAGTCTAATATGAACTTCTTTGTCGAAAATGCCTGGATAATAGCTGCCCTTCCTTTATGGGTCTTTCTAATTATCGTATTTGGGCAGAATCTGGCAGTTTATGAAAATAGAAAAATAAGCACATTGCTTACAGTTGGAGCGACTGGTATAGGATTAATATTCTCCAGTTTTATTCTTGCCTGGAGTTTAGCGCATACTGGCGCAACTTATGAACATAATTTCATCTGGTTACGTGCAGGGGATATTAATCTTTCTGTAGGATGGCTGATAGATAATTTATCAGCAATGATGCTTATGGTAGTAACATCAGTAAGTATACTAATACAAATTTATTCCTACAATTATATGCATGATGATGAAGGATTTCATAGATTTTTTGCATATTTAGCATTATTTAACTTCTCAATGCTAGGATTAGTATTAAGTACCAACTTATTTCAAATATACATTTTCTGGGAATTAGTCGGAGTCTCAAGTTATTTATTAATAGGCTTCTGGTATAGAAGACCCTCAGCAGCTGATGCTGCAAAAAAAGCATTTATAATGAATAGGATTGGGGATTTTGGCCTATTAATCGGAATTATAGCGTTTTTATTTTTCTCACTTAACTGGTGGGCTACTAATAATGAGGTATATTTAAGCTTTACATCGCTTGCACCAGCTGCAGAGCAAGTTTTAAAGGCAGCCGGACCAGTTATATTCGGGCTAATTGCATTTGCTATATTCTTGGGCCCAGTCGCAAAAAGTGCACAATTTCCACTTCATACCTGGTTACCTGATGCAATGGAAGGTCCTACTCCAATAAGTGCGTTAATTCACGCTGCAACAATGGTAGCAGCAGGTGTTTATTTAATCGCAAGGGCTTATCCTATATTTGAATTATCACCGACTATAATGAATATCATAGCCTGGACAGGCGCAATCACTGCATTTATAACTGCTACTATTGCAATAACTCAAGTTGATTTAAAAAGAGTACTTGCATATTCAACTTGTAGCCAATTAGGATATATGGTTCTAGCTATGGGAGTCGGTGCATACTCAGCAGGGCTCTTCCATCTTATGACACATGCTTACTTTAAAGCAATGTTATTCTTATGTTCAGGTGCTGTAATTCACGGATTAACTGATCAGCAAGATATGAGATATATGGGTGGATTAAGAAAGCATATGCCCGTTGTTGCATATACATATTTAATCGGAACACTGGCAATATCAGGCATCTTTCTTAGCGGATTCTGGTCAAAAGATGAAATATTTATCGGCATAGCTGAACATAATAAGTGGCTTTTATTTATTATCGCCCTTGTTATAGCTGGTATGACCTCATTCTATATGTTTAGAAGCTACTTTATGACTTTTGAAGGTGAATATAGAGGGCATGCTCATCCTCATAAAGTATCACCAATTATGTATGTACCACTGATAATTCTTGCCATTCCATCAGCAATTATAGGTTTTGTATTAAGTGGTAAACTCCATGGAATAATGTCTTTTGATCAATTCATAAGTCCTATACATCGAGTAGCAGGACATCCAGAAGGGTTATTTATTCCTATAATATCACTATTAGTTGCATTAATAGGATTTACTATTGCAGCAGTACTGTACTGGGATAGAGTTAAAATTAAAATTGATTTAGATAAGTTAACAGCTAAGCTCAGACCAGCCTATAACTTATCATTTAATAAATGGTACATTGACGATGCATACTATGCATTTGTAAGAAGCGCTTTTGTACCAATATCAAGATTAATGTCTTGGTTTGATAAAAATATTATAGATGGAATTGTTAATTTTACTGCATATGTAACAAGTTCAATAGGTTCAATATTAAGACTACTACAAAATGGTAACGTGGAAACTTATGCCACTATTTTGTTTGGTGGTATTACATTAATAACAATATCGCTTTTAGTTCAATGGTTATTCTGATGAGGTAAAATATGAGCTTATTATCACTAACAATATTAGTATTAGCACCATTAATAGCGGCAATTATAATTGGTGGACCATGGTTTCCAAATCATGAAGTAGCAATTAGACGATTTGCTAAAGGATACGCAGGATTCTTATTCATATATTCACTATTTTTTCTGGTATTTTTTAATCCTACACAATCCGGATATCAGTTTTTAGAATCATTTAACTGGATACAGCCTATTGGAATTAAATTTTCTTTAGGATTAGACGGATTATCTCTAATATTAGTTATATTAACTACATTTTTAGTCCTTTTAGCCTGTATTGCAAGTAAGTTTAATATCACTAAAAAGCATAAACTTTACTACTCATTGATATTTATATTAACTAGTGCAATATTAGGTGTATTCGCATCTAAAGACTTATTTTTATTTTTCTTGTTCTGGGAACTTGAACTTATTCCGATGTATCTATTGATTGCAATTTGGGGATCTGGAAGAAAAGAATACTCAGCAATTAAATTTGTTCTTTATACATTCCTCGGTAGTATCTTTATGTTAGCCTCAATATTGGCAGTTTACTTTTACCATTATAATCAAACTGGGGTATTAACATTTGATTTAGGAATTTTAGCAGCCCCAAAAGCTTATACATACCCATTAACCTTTGAGATATTAGCATTTCTGGGTTTCTTTATTGCATTTGCGGTAAAATTGCCTGTAGTGCCATTTCACACATGGCTCCCTGATGCGCACGTTGATGCACCAACACCCATAAGTATGCTACTTGCTGGAATACTCCTGAAAATGGGAGGATACGGATTAATCAGGATGAATTTACAGATTTTACCTGAGGCTATCAAAGTTTTAGCCCCTATATTAGTAGTTTTAGGGGTTATTAATATAATTTACGCTGCACTTATAGCATTAGTACAGGAAGATCTCAAAAAACTAGTTGCTTATAGTAGTATCAGTCACATGGGAATTGTACTTTTAGGCCTAGGGGCACTAAATATAGCCGGAGTATCAGGAGCAGTTTTTCAAATGATTGCTCACGGAGTAATAAGTGCGGGACTCTTTATGATTGTCGGAGTTATTTATCTTAGAACTCATACAAGAATCATATCTGAGCTTGGTGGCTTAGGTTATGTTGCACCAAGAATATTTTACTTTTCAATGATTATTGCCCTGGCAAGTTTGGGATTACCGTTATTAATCGGATTTGCAGCAGAAACACTGACATTTTACGGCGCATTTATATCCAGATCTTTTGCTGGCATACAAGTATTAACTATAATTGCTGCTATAGGAGTTATACTGACTGCAGCCTATCTTCTTTGGATGCTGCAAAGAGTATTCTTTGGAACTATGTTTGAAAAATGGAAATCAGTTCACGATATAACACCACACGAAATAGTAATATTATTATCATTAGTCCTTGTAATAACTGTATTTGGCTTATTCCCAAGAGGATTAACAAATATCTTTATTCCAACAATAAATAGTATCATTAGTAATATTTTGGCTTAAACAGGAGTGAAAAATGGACCTATTATTAGATATAAGATATGCATTACTCCCTGAAGCAATAATAAGTCTACTTATTATTGCTTGTACCGTATTAACTTTTACATTACCTAATAAAAAACAAAATATCATCTATATTGTAAGCTCATTAGGGGCACTCTTAGCATTAATTTCTTTTAGTTATATGCCATTTTTTGCCGAAATTAATGCATTATGGAATAATTTCACATCTAATACATTCACTATACTTTTTAGAATACTAATCCTAATTGGAACCATAATAACTATACAAATGTCTAAGAAATATGTATCAGGATATGGCAATAGTATAGGGGAATTTTACACTCTTATTCTAATTGCAGCGCTAGGAGCAATGTTATTAGCCGGAGCAAGTGATCTTATTATGCTTTTTGTAGCATTGGAAACACTAAGTTTATCCTGCTTCGCTCTTAGTGGTTATACAAAACTTGATAAACTTAGTAATGAAGCTGCTTTAAAATATTTGGTTATTGGCGCAGCTTCTAGTGCTGTACTGCTTTATGGTTTTTCGTTTATTTATGGAATAACAGGAGAAACAAACTTTGTCACCATATCTAATTATTTGTCTGGATACAACGCAAATGCTGTCTTAATAATAGGATTTTTACTTGTTTTAGGTGGACTAGGATACAAGCTAGCTGCAGTACCCTTCCATACTTGGGCTCCAGATGTATATCAGGGAGCACCCATTCCAGTAGCAGCATTCCTTTCGGTTGTATCAAAAATAGCAGGATTTGCTGTTATTATAAGAACTTTAACGATATTCCTGGGAATAATACCGATATGGAGTCTCAGTATAGCAGTTATTGCCATACTCACAATGACGATAGGTAACCTAATAGCAATAAACCAGTCCAATATCAAAAGACTTATGGCTTACAGTTCTATCGCACAAGCTGGTTATATACTTGTAGGACTAGCTATTGCCACACAAGCCGGCATTTCAAGCATGATTTTTTACTTAATTGCATATTTATTTACTAATTTTGGCACCTGGACTGCAATAGAAATACATATTAACCATACAGGAAAAGACTCTATTGAAGCATTTAACGGGTTAGCTTTTAAGCAGCCTGTTTTAGCTGCAGGATTAACTATTTGCTTATTATCACTTGCAGGTATCCCAATTACAGCAGGCTTCTTTGCAAAGTTTTATCTATTCCAAGCAGTCGCTCTCGCTGGTTTTCAATATACCTGGTTATTAATAATAGCTTTAATTAACACAGCAATAGCTGTTTATTATTATTTAAAGATTGTAAAAGCCATGTTCTTAAGACCAACTCAAGAACTTTCTCAGGAACCTGTAATTTCCCCTTCTAAAACTTTAAATATTGTTCTTGGTTTTACAGTTACTGCTGTAATTTTAATAGGCGTTTTGGCATCTCCATTTATCTCTTTATCAGAATTAAGCGCAATTAAGATTGACTTATCTTCAGCACTAAGTTTTATACAATAATAAAGAAATATGATTTTAGAGCCGCTGTGATTCACAGCGGCTCTAACTTAATTTACAAATTTTACTCTTCAGAAGTGCCAAATTCATTTAAATATAAGGTAGGATCTTTTTCATAAATCAAATTCCTCAAAAAAGCAGAAGGTTTTTGAGGCAAATGCCATGTTCCAATCTTATATCTAGTATCAACCACTGGAAGTTCTTTATTTTCTGCACGAAATTTCTGTATTTCAACTAACCTAATGGCATCTTTAGAATGTCCCTGATTTTGAAGATAACTTGCAGAATAAAAATCATCGGGTGCATTTGCAGCATTTACACTTAAATTACTAATTAAAACTATTGATAAAATAAGATAAATTTTTTTCAATTTTCCTCTAAACACTTAATTCCAGCCTCCTGAGGATAAATTTAACTTTGTATTAAAGCTATATTCATAATTATTTTAAATTATATAAGATATACTACAAAATAAGAATCATCCATAAGTTGCATTAAAACCAGTAAACTAGTTAAATAAAATAATCACAATAAAACTAGTAGATTGACACCCTAATTTAAGAAGAGTTAGTATATCCCTTCCGTCGCTGCTGTTTCAACAAATTGACATGAAACAAAGGCTCCTACAGACTAACTCACAAGTATCTACAACTTTTGTGCCAGAGTAATAGTAGGATGTCCTATAAGCTCAGGAGGGTATGTTATTGCAGGCTTATTTTCAATATTAAGTATGCAATAAATAGAAACTCCAATTTAACGGGGTAACAATATTTTTCACGTATATAATTTTAAAATGTACAAACATACTTAAAGTTTTTTCTTAAATTCTTTTTTTACAAAATATAACTGAACATAATCTGAATAGAACGACATATACAAAAGATTTACCAGATTTAAGCAACAAAGCTCAGCAAAAAATTGTTTGAAATTTAATTTTTCGCATGATATAAGCTATATTATGGAAATGCATTATAAATAGTTTATTCTAATTAATGTTCTTTCTAAATCTATAGAACAGGAGCTGAACCACTCTGAAATTGGTTTCAAAAAATGTTAAATTAGCTAATCATGCTGGTTTTTGCTACGGGGTAAAAAGAGCTGTAGACTTATCAGTCAAGATCAAGGAAGATAATCCCAGTACTCCAGTTTATATATTAGGTCAGTTAATTCATAATACTCAGGTAATCGAATATCTGAGTAGTATTGGCATTCATACTATTGAAACTATACCTGAAAAGTTAAATGGAATATGCATAATAAGAACTCATGGAGTAACTCCCCAAACTATACAGGAGCTTGAACAAAAAGAATGCCAGATAATTGATGCGACTTGTCCTGATGTAAAGAGAGTTCAAAATAAAGCCAGATCCCTAGCAGAAGAAGGCTATAAAGTTATTATAATAGGAAAACCGGATCACCCCGAGGTTATTGCAATAAAGGCTCACGCAGATTTATGTTCAGAAAATGAAGCTATTGTGATATCTTCAGAAGAGGAGGTAGAGAAATATCTTAGTACAATTAAAAAGTCAAAAAAAATTGGCATTGTAATTCAAACAACACAGACACATGGTAATTTTAAGAAAATTTTACCTATTATTGCTGAATATTCTACAGAATTAAAAGTCTATAATACTATATGTTCAGCAACATTTAAAAGACAACAAGAAGCAATGACACTTGCAAAAGAAGTTGAACTTATGATAATAGTTGGAAGTAAATCAAGTGCTAATACTACTCATCTGGCAGAGATTGTAAGTCAAATAAAAAAAACTATACATATAGAAACAGAAAAAGAACTGGATACCTATAAGGATTTAATTAATATAACTAGCAAAATAGGCATTACGGCAGGTGCATCTACTCCAGGATTTATAATCGATCAAGTTATTGAAAGAATAGGAGAATAAAAACAGTGATTAAAGCTCTTGACAAAATTGAATCAGGCAATTTAACGGAATTCGAAAAACTTTTAATGGAATCTTTTGACTACAACTTCAAGGTTGCTGAGGTAGTACTAGGGGTAATAGTAAAAATCGAAAAAAGTCAGTTACTCGTTGACATTGGTGGCAAGACTGAAGCTTGTGTTCCTTTCAAAGAAATCTCAAATCTCCCGTTTGAAAATCCGGAAGAAATAGTATCTGTTGGAGAAAAGAAAGAATTCTACATCCTCAGAGAAGAAAATGAAGATGGACAATTAACTTTATCATTAAAGAGAGTTTCTCAAGCCAGAAGCTGGTCCCAACTTGAAGAACTTCGTCAAAAAGATGAAACTATTGAAACAAAAGTTATATCATTAGTTAAAGGCGGCGTATTAGTAAAAGTTCTTGGTCTAAGAGGCTTCATTCCTTCCAGCCAATTAAGAACCGGCACTCCTCACGACGGGCTTATCGGTATGGATATTCCAGCTAAAATATTAGAAGCTGATCCAAAGAGAAATAAATTAATTCTTAGCCAAAGATTGGCTCTGGCTGAAGAAAGAGAAAAAGTTGTAGAAAAGGTAATTGCAAACCTCGAGGTTGATCAGATAGTCGAAGGTGAAGTAGTTAGAATCGCAGATTTCGGTGCATTCATTGACATTAAAGGCATTGACGGATTACTTCCAATTTCTGAAATGTCCTGGCAACGTGTAAAACATCCTTCTGATATCTTAGCTTTAGGTCAATCTGTTACAGTTAAGGTTCTAAAAATTGATACTGAGCTCAATAGAATTAGCTTAAGCCTCAAGAGAATGGAA
>Ga0156398_1178_pt2 | contig 11422 bp, 11 predicted proteins | sample RifOxyA3_FD_108042 | JGI IMG/M metagenome (GOLD analysis project Ga0156398, IMG submission 108042) | Candidatus Melainabacteria bacterium RIFOXYA12_FULL_32_12 | reverse complement strand
GTCTAGACTAATTTTCGCTTGTACTAAAACAAATCCAAACGAATTTCGAGTAAATATAGATTTAGATTTGATAGACAATAAACTTTGTAATAGGTATGATATTGTTAAGAGAATAGAAACACTAAATAATGTTGCTTATAATTTATTTATATGGTCAACTACCAGCAAGTTCAGAAATATAATGAATGATACAGGAGAATAAAAAATGGCAATAAAAAAAGCTGAAGAAAGTCATATATATCTTGTGTCTGAACAAGTAGCTGAAGAAAAGCTTTTAGAGTTCGCTAGTTCCCAAAGAAGAACCAGTATTCCAAAAATAGAAGAAAATGAATATAATATGATCTTGGATAAGTCAGACTTTGAAACAATTGTAAACTCTATTAAAAACCCACAATATAATGAAAATTTATCTAAAGCACTGAAAAGGAAACTGATTTTTGATTAATGCTTATAGAGATTTTAAATGAAAATCACGATTTAAGTAGCTTTGATTGTGGGGAAATTGTTTATAATAAATACCTACAAGATCAAGCTCTCAAAGACTTAAAATCTTTTTACTCAAAAACCTATGTAGCAAGGTTAAAAGATTCAAATAAAGTAATAGCTTATTATTCGCTTATAAGTTCTCAAATAACACAAAGCGAAAGCAAGTTCATGCTTCAAGAAGAATCAAAATTGCCTGTTGTTTTACTTGGAAAATTGGCAGTAGATATTAATCACAAACGCAAAGGTATTGCTTCAGACTTATGCGTAACAGCATTTAGGACCCTTTTATTTCTATGTCATCATATAGGGTATGTAGCACTAATAGTAGACGCTGCCTCTGATGGATTGGCAGAGAAATTATACAAACCACAAGGATTTAAAAGTCTAAATAATAAGCCGAGGCGATTGTATATACAAACTACTGAGCTTATTATGATAAACGAAAGTTAAATATTTACAAGAGTCAGGTAGTTTGTAGAGTAATTTTTAATCAAAAAAATAAAAGGGCTAAACCCTTTCTTAAAAAAGAATGCGCCTGCTGCGATTCGAACGCAGGACCTATCCCTTAAAAGGGGAGTGCTCTACCTGCTGAGCTACAGGCGCATGTATTATTCAGTTTTCTTATAACACATATTAAGATAGCAACAGTATATTTCTAAGTCAAGCCTTTTTACGCTAAACTTTTGTTAAGCAACCTCTCCTAGTTGCAGTAACTGGGTTTTCTAACATGATTGTTTGTTCACGTTTTGCACCAATACTTACAATCGAGACAGGAACTTCAATAAGCTCCTGAATCCTGTTCAGATATTTTTGAGCATTCTCAGGCAGTTCCTCTAATGTTTTAGCATATGATAAATCTTCTTTCCACCCTGGCATGGTTTCATAAACAGGTTCCAAATATTTATGTATATAAGTATTTGTTGGATAATGCTCGTATATTTTTCCATTTCTTGTATCTTTATAAGCCACACAAATTTTAGCTTCATCAAAATCGTTTAAAATATCCAGTTTAGTAATAGCCATATCAGTTAAACCATTTACAAGAACACTGTACTTAGCAACTACTGCATCAAACCAACCACATCTTCTAGCTCTACCGGTTGTAGTGCCAAATTCCTGACCAATTTCCTGAATTTTGCTGCCAAATTCATCTGTTAATTCTGTAACAAAAGGACCTTCTCCAACACGAGTTATATAAGCTTTACTAATTCCAATGACCCTATCTATACAAGTAGGCCCTATGCCTGCTCCAACACAGGCTCCACCTGATACAGGATTGGAACTTGTTACATATGGATATGTACCGTGATCCACATCAAGCATAGTACCCTGAGCACCCTCAAATAAGATGTATTTCTTCTCTTTTAAAGCCTTACTGAGAATTTCCTGAATATTACTTACATATGGAGCAAGTGCTTCAGCATATTTTTTGCAGAATGATAAAATTTCCTGTTTAGTATAACCTTTTAGGCCGTAAATTTCTTCTAAAATCTTATTTTTTTGGGGTAAAATCAGATCTAACTTATCATTTAAAGCCTCGTCATCGTAAAGGTCTTCAATTCTTATGCCTATTCTATTTATTTTATCAGCATAAGTAGGCCCAATTCCTCTATTTGTGGTGCCAATTTTCTTATTTCCTAAGGATTTCTCGCTTGAACCATCGATATCGATATGATAAGGAAGTGTTACGTGAGCTGACATACTTATATGTAGATTACTGGTATCTATTCCTTTTTGCTTTAGGTTATTAATCTCTTTTAACAATACTTCAGGATTAATAACTGTACCAGAGCCAATAATACAAACTTTTCCCGGATATAAAATACCTGATGGGACCAGATGGAACTTATATGTTTCCCCATTTGCAACAACAGTATGCCCGGCATTACAGCCGCCTTGATATCGTATGACAATATCTGCATACTCAGCTAAAAGATCTGTAATTTTAGCCTTACCTTCATCACCCCATTGAGCTCCGATAACAATTACATTAGCCAAAACATAATTCTCCTCTGATAAGCCAGTAAACTCAAAATATTCAAAGGCTATCTAACTTGTTTAGCGCCCAATGTAGTATAAGATACTCAATAATTGAGGTCAAATATAAAATTGCTGCAAATAGACTAAATTACAGCATAATACAGGATTTACTTACTTCTTTTTTTTTCTTAATAATCAACTTTATCTTTTTGATTATATAAGGCAACATGCTAAACAATAATAACAAAATTACAGCAATTATAATCAGCGGAAATGCATCTTGACCATCAGCAAATGCTACTTTACCGGCATAACCTAAATACACATAAGTAAAAGAGCCAGGAATTATACTGATAAATGTCGCCCAAAAAAATATTCTAAATGAAATATCAGTAACTCCAAACACATAATTTTGAAAATTAAAAGGAAAAACTGGTGTTATTCTTGCAATTGCAACAAATTTCCATCCTTCTTTTCTTACTAATTCCTGCACCATAATAACCTTAGCAGATGACCTTTTATCCACCCAATCTTTAACAAGATACCTGCTTACAAGAAAAGTTGCACAAGCACCTAAAGTAGCACCAATAACGGTATATATTGTTCCCCAAACAGGCCCGAATAAGACGCCGGCTGTCACTGATAATGGAGTAATCGGTACAAAAAATATTGGAACAATTGTATAAATCAGAATAAATGTTAGTGGAGCAAAAAAGCCGAGATTTCTAATGAAATCTTGTAATTTTTCCAAACTAATCCCTGTTCTTGCCCCTAATAAAAAAAACAGGATTATCAAACTTGCAAGAGTTATTATTAAGCCTATTTTTTGCTTTGACATTATTCTCCGCCTTAGCCTCAACATTACAAAAGTTATAAAACATTTTTTGAATAATTAAAATCACCTTTATAACTAGTACTCTGTCCCCAAAAATATAATGATTATAAATCACCAAATATCCTGAAAAGTAATAAGATAGCTAAACTAACCAATTGGAAAAGAAAGAAAAAAACTTAAAAATATATAAGAGCTATTATTAATTAATCCTGAATTTGATACTTAAAAAGAACAAAATAAGAGGAAAATAAATGAATAATATGCAAGATAAATATATGCCCATCAAGGATTACGGGGTTGTAGGAAATTTAGAAACTATTGCACTTATATCAAAAGAAGGCTCGGTAGATTGGCTATGCCTGCCTGATTTTGACTCTCCCAGCGTATTTGCAAATATTTTAGATAAAGAAAGAGGCGGTTCTTTTCAGGTAAAACCTTTAGAAAAATTCTTCAGCCAGCAAAAATATATTGATAAAACCAATATACTAGAAACTACTTTCTTTACTGAAACAGGGAAAATCGTTAAGATCACTGATTTTATGCCACCAAAAACTGACCATAGTTGCAAACATTGCCTGCTATTTAGAAAACTAGAAGTAATAAAAGGAACATTACCGCTTCATTTCTCATTTCATCCCAGATTTAACTATGCAAGGAGCGAACCCAGCTATGATATTATCGAGCAGGGCATGATTGCTGCTAAAGATGAACATAATACACTTATTTTAAACACAGATATTCAAATGCATCATACTGATAATAGCCTTAAAGAAGAATTTATAGTTAAAGAAGGAGAAACACACTGGTTTTTACTATATTATCTTCCTGAATATGATAAAATCATAAGCGTTGTCGAAGCATATCCTATTGATGATGCTGCTGATGAACTTGAAAAGACAAAAAAATATTGGGAAGACTGGAGCTCAAAACTAAAATATGATGGCCCATTTCAAGAAGCTGTTTTAAGGTCAGCATTATTATTGAAATTGTTAATGTATAATCCAACTGGAGCCCTTATAAACTCTCCTACAACATCTCTTCCTGAAAATATTTCAGGAGAAAGAAACTGGGATTACAGGTATGTTTGGCTAAAAGATACAGCCTTTGCTTTTCATGCCCTATTAAATATTGGCTATAAAGATGAAGCATTTAAACTATTCAACTGGTTAGAAAACATTTGCATGCAATATGGCAGAGGGTTAAGGCCTGTTGTTAGTTTAAGAGGTGAAGCAGAATTAATAGAGCATAATTTGGAATATTTATCAGGATACAAAGATTCTACTCCGGTACGTATAGGCAATGATGCACATAACAAGTTTGAACTGGATAGCTTCTGTATGGTATTAAGATGCTCATTATCAGCCATAGAAAATGGATTTAAGCCTACTGAGCAAATGATAAATATTTTAATTGACTACACAAATATATTAAGCGAAGCCTGGAATAATCCTGATCACAGCATATGGGAAGTAAGAGATCTGGAAAGACGCTTCACTTTTTCAAAAGTAGCGGCATGGCTTGGGTTAGATGCAGGTATTAAAATTGCCAACTTATTAAAACCAAATAACCCCAATATATCGAGATGGGAAGAAATTAAGCAACAAATTCATAATAAAGCTATTGATGAAGACTGGAGCCCTGCTAAAGACAGATTTAAGTTCTATAATACCACGCTAACTCCTGATGCAAGCTTATTGCTATTACCCATATTAGGATTTTTACCTGTGACTGATCATAAACTGAAAGCCACGGTCATTAGGGTACGAAAGGAATTAAGCACTAATAGCTTAGTCTATAGATATAAACATAATGAATATAACGATGGAATAAAAGGAGATGAAGGAGCGTACACTTCCTGCTCCTTCTGGCTGGCTCATTGTTTTGCGCTATTTGGAGAAAATGAGACAGCAAAGTATATAATCAAGCATATCTTAGAATATTCAAATCCTTTACATCTGTTTTCAGAAGAAATTGATCCAAATACAAAAGACAGCCTCGGAAATTATCCACATTCTCCAACTCATGTAAGCTTTATAAACGCAGCCTTGAGTATAAAAAGTCCTGTGTAATCTAATAAGTTTGAAAATCAATTTAAATTTAACCAGCAAAAAGCAGACTTCATAAAATAATCAGGTATTTTGATGAGAATACTTGAGATTTTTTACGCTGTCATTTAATGACTATCTTAGAGTCTTGTATGATGAATTCAGTTAATTAGGTAAAATATTTGAGTGGTTAAGGAATGTTTGAACGGATAAAGATTGTTTAGAGCCTCAGTTTAAAAAACTGTTAGATAGATTAGTCACCGTTTGCAATTTAATGAAATTGAATACAATCTTGAGATTAAAGAGAATTAAAACTCGTATTTACAAGGTAAATTCTAAATTGCTACAAACGGAACCGCTCAAACTTAAACTGGAGGATTGGTATGATAAAAACTCTCTATGCTGGCATTGATGTATCAAAAGACAAGCTGGATATCGCTATCACTCAAGATGGCAATAAAATTATTTCAACAGCAACGTTTACAAACAAGATATTTGGCTATCAAAAACTTTTTTCGTGGGTTAAAACACATTCAAATTCTTTAAGAGCCTGTCTGACTAAAAATATAAAAATCAGGCTATGATATAATTACAGGCTCGTCTTTTGGACTGCGGTTAAAGTTGCAAGCGGCTTGCTTGGCAAGGCGATTCAACTTTAACAAGACAGCTTCTAAGTGTTCACTTTTGTATTGAAGCTACAGGACTCTATCACGAAGGGATTAGCGAGTATTTACAGGAACAGAAAAATACTATCGTTAGTATTATCAATCCATTTCAGTCAAAATCTTTTGCTAATTCCAGACTTTTAAGAACAAAAAATGATAAAGTTGATGCAACTCTTTTAGCTTGTTATTGTGCTATTTCCCGACCAAGAGAAACAGTAAAAACAAGTGATGAGGTAAAAACCCTTAGAAAGCTTGTCAGGTACTTAAATACTTTGATTGCAGAAAGAGCCAAACAAAAAACAAGGCTACATAACGTCAAAAATGACGATGTAGCCCACGTGGTCAAAGCCACAATTTCATTCTATTCGCAGAGTATAGCACAGATTGAACACAAGATTAAAGAGCATATCAAAACGTGTTCAAAATTAAAGCATCAGGTAAAATTACTTAAAAGCATAAAAGGAATTGGAGATAAAACAGCCTGGCAAGTACTATCAGAATTACACGTTCAAGACGGGGAAAATATTAATAGCAAGGCTCAAATAGCCCATGCTGGTCTAGCCCCGAGGCAATTTCAGTCAGGATCCAGTGTAAATAGAAAACCAAGAATCTGTAAAACAGGAAACTGCAGGTTAAGAAAAGCACTCTATATGCCAGCAATGAGTGCATTAAGATTCAATCCACAATTAAGTAATTTCTACCACCGTTTACTTTCCAAAGGAAAACTGAAAATGGTTGCTTTAGTTGCTGTTATGAGAAAAATGCTTGTTTTAGCTATTGGAATATTAAACAGCAATGTTCCTTTCGATGAAAATTGGGCCGCTAAATATCAAGAAAATTTTGCACTGGCTTCTTGACATTCAACATACAATCTATCCGAGAATTCAAAAAATGACGCTTAGAGATTGCTTCACAAGATAAATTTTAAAAATATCCCTGCTGAAAGGTTCGCAATGACAATAAAAATTTATTTGTCGGATAGGCTCTTAATAAATATTTTTTCCTTCAGGAGAATACAAGCTTTTTCTTTGAAATGCCAGATTTTTAACTAAATTCATAAATTCTTCTTCATTCAGGTCAAGATTTTTATCTAATTGCGTTAGATAATCCTTTAGATCATTAACTGCTTCTCTAATATATGCTTTGTTTTCCAGTAAAATATCTTTAGCAAGTTCAGGATTAGTAGCTGCAAGCCTTGTAGTGTCTCTAAAACCACTTGCAGCAAGATTAAGGGCTAAATTTTTAATGTTTTCATCAGGATAATTGTTTACCATGCCAAAGAGTGACTGACTAAATAATAAAGGTAAATGACTTATTAAGGTTACGGCTTTATCGTGTTGATATGAATCAGCGATTATAGGCTTTGCTCCAAGTAAACGGGTTAATTCTTGTAATTCTCGAATATCTTCAGTATCTGACCATTTTGAGGGAGTTAATACCCATTTTGCTCCTTCAAAAAGATCATCAACAGCATAATCAATACCTGTATTTTCGGTTCCTGCCATAGGATGTCCACCTATAAAATTGGTAGGGAAATGATAATCATTTACATAATCCATTATAAAGCCTTTAAGACTTGCAACATCTGTAATGATGCAATCAGGATTAACCAGTTTCCTTACTCTATCGATTGTTTCGATGATTTTATTTATAGGTGTGCAAATAAATACAACATTAGCATTTTTAACTAATTCAATATCAGTTGAGTATTCATTGGCGATATCAAGATTAATGGCCTTTTGAATTGTTTCATTGCTTCTTGAAATACCAATAAGGTGAAACCCTTTTGGCTTTAAGGCTTTTAATATAGAACCACCTATCAATCCAAGTCCTATTACAGCTATTGTAGGCTTATTAAGCATTACAATTATCCTAAATTATACGCTAAAAGCTGCTTTTTCTGTTTTTGCTTTGAACACAATAAACTTTTCTATCATTTCATTAAGTTCTTGCATCATCATTGTAAATTGTTCAATAGTTAAACTTTGAGCTCCATCTGAGTATGCTTTATCAGGATTATGGTGTACTTCTACCATAAGTCCGTGAGCACCTGCAATTAAGGCAGATTTAGACATAGGGGATACAAGATATCTTCTTCCTGTTCCATGACTTGGATCAACCATAATAGGTAAATGAGAATACTTTTTAATTATTGGCACCGCTGCAATATCAAGGGTATTTCTTGTGTAAGTAGAATCTATTCCTTTAACTCCTCTTTCACAAAGAATTACTTTGCTGTTACCAGCATACATAATATGTTCAGCAGCTAGCAAAAATTCTCTTATAGTTGCAGAAGGTCCTCTTTTTAAAAGTATAGGCTTATCTATTCTACCAAGCGCCTTAAGTAGCTTAAAGTTCTGCATATTTCTAGCGCCCACCTGAACTATATCAGTATATTGAGCCACAAGATCTATTTCCTGACTGTCCATTACTTCAGTAACTATAAGCAAGCCTGTTTGTTCTCTTGCTTCTGCAAGATATTTAAGGCCGGTTTCTTCTAATCCTTGAAAGTCATAAGGGCTGGTTCTTGGTTTAAATGCACCGCCTCTTAAAACCTGAGCACCTGTTGCTTTAATTGCGTGAGCAACTTTTAACAAACCTTCCTTGTCATCTTCTACACTGCAAGGACCAGCCATAATAACAGGAGGCTCATTCCCGCCAATTTTTATACCATTACCAAGCTCTATTATTGAATCATCTTTCTGGCTTTCTCTGCATGCCATTTTAAACGGTTCTTGTATAAGCTTTACTTCCCTAACCCCACTCATAGAAGCTATAGCTTGTGGTTCAATAAGTCTTTTGTCGCCAATTGCTGCAACAACAGTCATTATTTGGCCTTGGTTCAGGATTATTTTAAATCCTAAATCTTCCATTTTTTCAACTACTTTTTGTATCTCTTCTTGAGTTGCAGTAGGTTCCATAATTATGATCATTTAATTGCCTCCTGGGATAAATAAAATCTTTTTCTGTGGAAATGATAACATAAATCTAAAAGCATGTCTGGCTAAAAATGTAAAAATCAGGCTATGAAATAATTACAGGATCGACTTTTGGACTTAAAGTTGTTTAAAGACAATTCACAAGGCGATTTAACTTTAACAAGACAGCTTCTAAGCTTAAAAAACTTTCTTTTTTTAATGCTCTGATAATTAGAAAACTAATTCAGGATTTTTAAGTAAGGACAGCGTAAAAAATACTTACGCATTTTTTATTGCGTCCTTAGATTCTTGTTTTACTTAATAACCGTATGTATCGTCATTTATATCGTTATTACCTTTTAAATACTTAATTAAACTCATATTACCTCTTAAACTGTTGCTTTCAGAGGATACTACAAGATAATTAGAATCATCAGAAGCCCCATCCCAGGATTCAGGTACAATATGTTCTAAACTTGCGTTCATGTTTGCAGGAAGAAATCCTCTTCCTTTTATAGGATCATCGAACTTTAACTTCTCACCAGTATATGCACAACCATCATTCAATATTTTATCCATACCTTTTAAAGGACTAAAATAACCATACATTTTAACTAATTGTTTGCTGGCAAAGGCAATTTCATTAGGTTGTTGCAATTCTTTTACAGCTAATTGAGCTGCATTAATGGCTGCAAGTTGTCCTTCATTTAGCTTTTCTCTTTGTTTTAAAGATTTTAAATATTCAACATATTCTGGAGATTTCCAGTATGAGTCATAAGTTGCAAGTAGACCAAAAAAATCCTTTGCTATTATAGGATAATTTTCAAATTTTGCTCCTTTTTTACAGCCTTTTAAAAGATTCTCAAGTCCTCTTGCGAACCATTCATAGCCACCTTTAACTTCTCCTTTATATTCATAATCAGGAACTATAAATCCAATCATATCTTCTTTTAAATATCTGGATAAGGAAGAAATTCTGGTTTTAGAATCTTCTAATGAAACAATATTAGGTATTTTTGTTAGTTCATTTATGAAATTAGGATTTGGGCTTGATTTAAGAGGTTTATTTAAGATGTTCCTGTACGTTAAATCTAGATAAGCTTCAGTTGGAGGATTCTTTCTTTTCTTTGTTTTTTTCTTTTTCTGTCCCGAAAAGCTTATAATATCTTTCGATAAATTTGACCTATATTGAATTCCTAAAAAAGCAACATCTGTCTCAGTTTTATTTGCAGAATATTTAATTCTATCTGCATTAACAGGCTTTAAAAAAATATTCTGGACATTAATGCCTGACATAAATTTTCTCTTCCCACACTTAGCTACTTTTTGGATAATTTTTCATTAACTTTAGAATATAGGGTTTCTAATTATGTAAACAACGAACAAGCATAAAGTTAATAGCAAAAAAGCAGAACATTAATACTTATTTTACATGATTGTGCCTGTTTTTATCATGTTTATGCGCTTTAAAATGAATGTTTTTTTTCTGCATAATAACTAATTACTTTAGTTTAGGAGTATTTGCATCTTTTCCTTTTAAGAAATCTATTAACCCAATGCTACTCCGTACACTGTTAATCTTTCTGGTAACCAGGAGATAATTAGCATCATCAAATGGGCCACCCCAATAGCAAGGAAGAATATGTTCAACTGAAACCTCTGGTTCATCAGGCTTAGCTATGTGATTAGGTATTAATTTCACTCCAGAATAAGCACAACCATCATTTAAGAGTTTTTCCATTTTAACTAGAGGAGTTAATGAGGTAAAAGAAATATTTACCTCATCTTTTATTCCTTTTTGGAGTTCTTCTATTGCTGCAATTGTTGCATCTCTGGCATCACTTTGTTGTAAAGTAGATAAATAATCTATAAATTCCTGCGATTTCCAATAATTATCATGAGTAGAGAGTAAACCAAATAATTCTTTAGCTACATTTTTGTATTGGCTTGGGTCCGTTCCTTTTTTACTGCCTCTTAACAGGTACTCTAAACTTCTTTCGAACCATTGATATCCACCTTTTTGCTCAACAGTTTCTCCTTTGACTTTTTTTATCTTGACTTTAACTTCATATTCGGGGACATAAAAACCTACCATATCCTCTTTTAAATATCTGGATAAGGAGGCTATTCTATCTTCTGCTTTTTCCTGTGAATAAATCCCGGGAATTTTTGATAATTTTTCTATAAAATCTGAATTGGGTGTTGATTTAAGCTGTTGTGACAAGATATTTATGTACTTTTCAGCAGCTGGATTTGACATATATTTTATTTTTATATCATCCCTTCTATACTTTTTAGGAGGTTTTTCCTGACTATTGTTTCTAATTTGGCGTTTTTGCTTTCTTTGATCTATCTCATTAGTTTCAGACTTTCTGGAATTAACTGCATCTTCTGCTTTTTGATAGTTTGAATCATTTTTTTTTGTAGGTTTTCCATGTTTATTTTTTAATTTCTTTTTGCGTTCTTTGGCGCAAAAACTCACAGTATCCTGAG
>Ga0156398_1064_pt1 | contig 11564 bp, 8 predicted proteins | sample RifOxyA3_FD_108042 | JGI IMG/M metagenome (GOLD analysis project Ga0156398, IMG submission 108042) | Candidatus Melainabacteria bacterium RIFOXYA12_FULL_32_12 | reverse complement strand
ATTTCAAATCGTAAAAATTTATTTAGCAACTCAAGTTAATTAATAGTTCGCCTTGTTGTTTTTTAAAACTTGAAGGAATTAATTTAAAATTCAGTTCAAATTTGTTAAACATTCCTTCAAACTCGTAATTCGTCTATTAGCCTCAACTCGTTTAACAGCCATGCCAAGTCCCTTAAGGTTTCCAAGCAGGATAACAAGTTTTTTGCCTCTTGTGACTGCCGTATAAAGTAAATTCCGCTGGAGCATCATGTAATGCTGGGAATGAATTGGGATTATGACAGCAGGATATTCGCTGCCCTGACTTTTGTGGACAGTCATAGCATAAGCAAGAACGAGTTCATCAAGCTCATTAAAATCATATTGAACTTCTCTGGAATCATATTTAACCTTTATTTCTCTGTTTTCTTCATCTATTAAAGTAATTCTACCAATATCTCCGTTATAAACATCCTTGTCATAATTATTTTCAATCTGCATAACCTTGTCATTAACCCTGAAAGTCCAGCCGTATTTTTGAACTTCAACTCCTTTAGGATTTAAAGTTTCCTGCAGGACAAGATTTATATTCCTTGCACCGAGCTTTCCTCTTTGCATTGGAGTTAAGACCTGAATTTCATCAAGGGGATTAAAGCCAAATTTCTTTGGAATATGTCCGGTTATAAGTTTTTTTATTAAGTCTACCGCATTATCCGGGTCTTCTGATTCAATAAAATAAAAGTCAGATTCATTAGGATTGGCAACTTTATTTCTTGGGAATAACGGATATTCGCCTTTATTAATTCTGTGGGCATTTGTAATAATATTGCTTTCACTTGCTTGCCGGAATACTTCTGTAAGCCTGCATACAGGAATGACTTCAGATTCTATAATATCTTTTAAAACACATCCTGCTCCAACTGAGGGTAATTGATCCACATCACCAACTAAAATAAGTGCAGCTTTCTTTGGAATTGCCTGTATAAGCTGATAAGCAAGAGTGAGGTCAATCATACTTGATTCATCAATTACAAAAATATCACCGTCTAACGGCCAGTCTTTGTTATGTTTAAAGCTGTATGTCGCAGGATCAAATTCAAGAAGCCTGTGGATGGTTTTTGCTTCCATTCCTGTAGTTTCAGAAAGTTTTTTAGCTGCTCTTCCGGTTGGAGCGCAAAGAACAGTTTCAAGTTTCTTGGCTTTGAGTATTTGAAGAATGGAATTGACAAGGGTAGTTTTACCAACACCGGGACCGCCTGTAATTACAAGCACTTTTGAATCAACAGCCATCTCTATTGCCTGTTTTTGAGCATCGGCAAGCTTTAACCCTACTTTATTTTCAACCCACTCAATTGCTTTTTCGATTTCTATCTTAGGACAGGGATGGTTTCCTTCTTTAAGATTTATAAGAATTTTAGCCAGCTCCTGCTCCATATATCTTAAATGAGCAAGATAAAGGAGTTCTTTGCCTTTTAATTCGCTGTCTTTTATGAGGCGTTCTTCTTCGATTAAATAATCAATCGCATCTTTAATAATATCCTCTGGAATTTCAAGCATTTTAACCGCTTTTTTAATAAGCTCATCAGTAGGATAAGCACAATGTCCCTCATTGGTAAGTTCAAAAAGAACGTGCTCAATTCCTGCCCTTGCTCTTAAATCAGAATGAGAACCAATTCCTAAACTTTCTGCTATTTTATCCGCTGTTGCAAATCCTATGCCCCATATATCTTTCGCCAGATGATAGGGATTTTCCTTAACTTTTTCAATGGCATCATCACCATACTTTTTATAAATCCTGAATGCTCGACTTGTAGTGACTCCATGGCTATGCAGAAAGACCATAATTTCTCTGACTGCTTTTTGTTCGTGCCAGGCTTTGGTTATCATTTCCTGACGGCCCCTACCTATACCATCAACAGTAAGAAGTTTTTCAGGCTCTTTTTCAATAACATCAAATACATCCATCTCGAATGCTTTAACGAGCCTGCCAGCAAACTGTTTTCCAATTCCTTTTATTAAGCCTGAGCCAAGATATTTTTCTATTCCATCAATGGTATTAGGCTGGCAGGTTTCTAAAATTTCAGCTTTAAATTGTTGACCATAGCTGGAATCAACAATCCACTTACCTTCTGCATTTAGCCATTCTCCGGCAACAATATTTGGAATATTTCCGACAACATTTACAAAGTCCTTATGTCCTTTAACTTTGACTTTAAGCACACAAAAACCGGACTCTTCAGAGTGAAAAGTCACTTTTTCTATTAATCCGGCTATTTTTTCCAGTTCTTGCTGCATAAATATATTTTAGCGTGAAAGTTTCTGCTCAGAATTTTTGCGCCAAATTTTTTAGCAAAACACGAAAAAATGTATATACTCAAAAATAGAATCATTTTAAAAAATCAAAAATACACTTTTGATAGCAGCAATTTTAAGTAAATAAAAAGCGCTTCAGACTAAAAATTTCCTGAAGCCTTGATATTTTCAAATCTTACATAACAACTATTATTGGAAAGGATTTACATTTCAACTCTTGTAATAATCCCATGTAGTTTATTAGATGGGAGCGAGTAGAATTGTACAAATGAAGGTGTAATCTTTTTAATAAAGGCAAATATCTTCCAAATAGTATCCTCCGTAAAAATATCCTCTAATCCATAAAATATAACATTTTCCTGAATTCCAGCTTCATTAATTATCTTTTCTATATCTATAACTTCCATATAACCAATTTGAATTTCAAACATTCTTAGCCCTTCTGCAATAGTTTCTTTGAAGAAGCCTGTTATTCCAAAGGGTTCATCTAATATATTTATGGAAACTAAGATATTGTCCTGATAAATAATTTTGTTGCAAAACATAGTATTGCTAATGTATGGAGGTATTGTTTTAGGGTCTCTTACGAAGAATAAAGCAGTTCCTTCAGCTTTACTTGCTTCTTTATATGCAGGAATATACCTTTCCAGAAATTTATCTAAATTAATTGGTTTTAGAACCTTATATAATCTTCTCTGCCCGTTAGTATAAATAAGAATAATTAAAAATGGAATAGAGGCTATTATAATTGACCAGTAACCGCCATGTGGAATTTTAAGCATATTAGACGTCAAGAATAGAATGTCAATAATAGTAACAAATACAGCAAATCCAGCTTTATAAATATTCTTCTTTATAAAGAAAATCCACGTCATCATTATTCCAGTAATTGTCATAGTGCCAGTTACAGCCAATCCATATGCAGCAGCTAAATTGCTTGATTCCTTAAAAATATACATAGCGAATAAGACAAAAATGAGTAAAAACCAATTAACTGTTGCTATATATATCTGGGTTCTTAATTCAGCAGAAGTATAATCAACTTTAAACATAGGCATTATGCGTGTAGTAATACCCTGATAAACAATGGAAAACATTCCACTTATCATAGCCTGAGACGCAATAATTGTAGCCATAATACTTAAAATAAGAAATGGAATATAAAGAACTTGAGCCTGACTATATACCATCTCGAATAGAATATTCTTTGTGTGTGGATGTAATGCCAAAAATGCTCCTTGTCCAAGATAATTAAAGATAAGTGCAAAAAACGCTATTGACCAAGCTCTAAGAATAGGTAATCTACCTAAATGTCCCATATCAGCATATAAGGCTTCTCCACCAGTAGCGCAAAGAATGACTTCGGATAGAACAAAAAATCCTGCTATTCCGTGAGTAAGCATAAATTTGATGGCATAATAAGGATTTATTGATGCTAAAACAATCGGGAAATGAGATATTGAATATAAGCCTGATACAGCTAATGACAGGAGCCATACAACTACTATTGGCCCAAAAAAGCCTGTAACCTTTTCTGTGCCTTTTCTTTGAAAAGAAAATAATCCTATCGCAATGATACCAGCTATTACAATAAGTGTTGACTGACTTATATTTGCAAAAGCTGGTATTAATCTCATACCTTCGACAGCAGAAAGTATACTTATTGCAGGAGTAATAACACCATCACCTATAAGGAGTGAAACACCAATAAATGTTAAAACTGCAATAAATGCTACGCTCCTGCCTTTTTTAAGTAAAGGAGTAAGAATTTCTCTTAATACTATTGTTCCCCCTTCACCTCTTTTACCAAGACTCATAGCAAGCCAGGCATACTCAGCTGTTACAAGTATAGTCATAGTCCAAAATATTAGTGAAAGCACTCCCATTATATTAGTAATATTAGGTTTAAGTAAAAGAAAAACAACAGTTACTGTATAAATAGGACTTGTGCCAATATCACCAAAAACAAGTCCGAATGATTTAATTATTTTTCCAATTTCATCTTTGCTAAGCATATATTTCTCTCTCTAATAAGCTATTTCTCACTGTCTTTATATAATGCGGCTTGTATTATAAATATAGTAATGATACTGACGATAATCACAATATTAATCTTGTCATAATGCCCCATATTTATATGAATGCCTGCATATTGAAAGGCATGGGCAATAACTATAAATATTACAATTAATCTAATCCATCTAAGTATCATTAAAAAATTAATAAAAAAGCCCTTCATAAATTTACTTTCCGCCTAAAAAATTTTTGCCAGTTCAATAACAAAGCCTGACTTTCCACAACGTGAATTATTAGGAATTTGGTAGCCTACATATAAGGTAGTATTTTTAGGAAATGCATAAGCGAATCCTGGAATAAAAAACCCATTACTATGTGTTCCAGAAAACCAATCAGCTTGTATACTAAAATGCTTTGTTACAGGTTGTTCAACTCCGCCTATGAAAGAGACTGCATTACGTCCAAAAATTTGCTTTGTCCCAACGCTAATTCCTCCTGTCAATCTGGTTTTTAATTTCGGTATCCTTCCATTTAATTCAGAAAAACTCCAATTTCCAACCTCTCCACCTTGTACAGAAACTAGTATTTCGGTACCACCAATTGCTTTTAATTCCAGATTTGGGTATTTCTTTGAAAAAACAGGAATAACTGATTTAAAACCTGGAGCAAGAGTTATATTATCTGAAGCAGGAACACTTACATTGTAAAGTAATAGCCCAACCTCTGTATTATGTCCTACACCAACTATAAGATAATCCGTATTCAGCATATTTCTACCCGGTTTCCAGGGCGTAAATTGAAATTCTGGTTCTACTAAAACATGTCCTTTTGGCGTTATTTCTGCTGAAGGAACATTAAAAATAGTTTGTTGGGCATATACTGGCGAAAACCCAAAGTATAATAAACATAAAATATATAAGATAATGCTGTTAACCCTATTCATAATGTTTCCGTTTCTCATAATTCTGTAGATAAAGGGCAATTATATTCGATAAAGACTCCAACAATCTTTGTTGTTCCGGTGACAGGAATTTATCAGCGTGAACAGGATTTATTCCCAGAATGCCAACTACTTTATCTTCACTCTTCAAAGGTAAATAGTGCCATTTTGCCGAAGATAAGGTATTAGTATTTCTACCTGCCGGCATGCCATTTTGGTATGCCCATATTGCTACTGCTTTTTCTTTTTCATCAAAGTCTATCTGACCCTGTTTTGCTTCTATTCGCAATTCGTTATTTTTATTAGGTAAAAGAATGAACGTATTACTATCAAATGCTTCATAAATGCTGTTAACTGAACGTTGCAAAATGTCATCTATGGTATTAGCAGTCATTATTTCTCTGCTGAATGAATAAAGGGATGAAAGAAAGCGTTCTCTATTTCTTGTGCTCTCGGTTTGCCAGCGAATGCCTTTTGCCAGTAAGCTAACTATTAAAGAAATAATGATAAATACAAGGAAACTGGGCAGATACCTAATGTCTGATACTCTAAAAGTAAGATAAGGTGGTATAAGAAAAAAATCAAAAGAAGCTACTGCAATTAATGCTGTAAATAAACCAACTCTAACACCCCAAATAATACTGCTTGCGATAACTGGTAATAAAAGTAACATGCCAAAATTAAAAGGTTCTAGCCAAGGACGCAAAAACCATCCCATAGCTACCAATAGAGCAACACTTATAAAGCTAATAAAATAAGGTTTATAATCTTTCTTAGCTGTTGGAGGTTTTTCAAAAGATGGTTTTTTATAACTTTCATTACCAACAATAAGAACATTTATTGAACCGCTTTTCTTAACAAGCTCATTTAATACAGTTCCTTTGAATATTTCCTCAATACTAGACCTGTGCGATAAGCCTGCAATAATTAGATTGATATTTTTTTGTCTGGCAAAATTTAATATTTCATCAGCAATAATATTACCGCTTAGTGAAACTACTTTAGCTCCTAATTCTTCTGCAAGTCTTATATTTTTTTCTAATTGAGTCATAGCTTGCTTACTCTGTTCAACCTGTTGAGGTGATTCAACGTAAACAGCATACCATTCGGCATCAAGGTCTATTGCCATTCTATGAGTAATTCTCAGTAATTTTTCAGAAGTAGGACTTGCACTAAATCCAACTAACAGTCTTGAACCTACAGGCCAAGGGCCTCGTATTGCATATCTTTCCATATAAGTACGCATAGCTTCATCAACTTGTTTTGCGGTATATCTGAGTGCTAATTCTCTCAATGCTAACAGGTTTCCTTTTTTGAAAAATTTCTGCATAGCCTGCTCTGCTTTTTGAGGAATATAAACCTTACCTTCTCTAAGTCTTTCAAGCAGCTTTTCTGGAGGTAAATCAACTAATTCAATCTCATCTGCTAATTCTAAAATTCTATCGGGTACAGTTTCTTCTACTTTTACATATGAAATTTGATAAACAATATCGATAATACTTTCAACGTGCTGAATATTAAGAGTTGTATAAACATCAATGCCTGCGTTAAGCAATTCTTCAACATCCTGATAACGTTTAGTATGCCTTGAACCGTTAACATTAGTATGTGCAAGCTCATCAACAATTGCAACTCTATGGTGACGCTCTAAAATAGCATCTAAATCCATTTCTTCTAAGGTAATCCCTTTATATTCTATCTTCTTTTTCGGGATTATCTCTAATCCTTGCAGTAATGCTTCTGTTTCAACACGTCCATGAGTTTCAGCAACTCCAACTACAACATCGATACCCTGACTTCTAAGACTATCTGCTTCCTGAAGCATTCTATAGGTTTTACCCACGCCAGCAATATAGCCAAGAAAGATTTTAAATCTGCCTTTTGCTTGCTTGGTTTTTTCTTCTTCTCTGGCTTCTTCCTGAATTCTTTTTAGTATTTCATCAGGACTCGGACGTTGAGCTTCAGTCATTACTACTTCCTTTGTGCATTATCTAAAGCCAAATTTAACTTCAAAATATTGACACCTGATTGTCCCCATATTCCGATAAAATCAGAATCGGTATTTTCTTTTATTAATTCTTTTATTTTATATTTTGGAATTTTTCTTAACTGTGAAATGCGGGAAACTTGAAACAGAGCATTTTCCTGACTTATATGAGGGTCAAGACCGCTTGAAGAACTTAAAACCATATCTGCTGGTATTTGCTGGTCAGGTTTTAAGTTATTTTCTTCTCTGACTTGCTGCACTCTATCTTTTACTTCACTCATTAGTTTTTTGCTTGAAGGTCCTAAATTACTTGCACCTGAACCTGCTGCATTATAATCAACAGCAGACGGTCTACTTTGAAAATACTCTGGTTTTGTAAACGATTGCCCTATTAATTCAGATCCTACAATACTTCCATCTTTTTTTATCAGACTACCATTTGCCTTATGAGGCATAGTGATTTGAGCTATAGCTGTAATAGCAAGCGGATAAACTAATCCTAAAAGTATTGTGAATATAAGATAAATTTTTATTGATTTTATTAGTTCTTTCATAGTTATTATCCTTTTATACAAGATTTAACATAACTGCTAAAATATCTATCAGTTTTATTCCTATGAATGGTAGTATAAGACCTCCAAATCCGTATATAAGCAGATTTCTTATTAATAATGCCTTTGGTGAAGTTTGTTTAGATTGAACTCCTCGTAATGAAAGTGGAATAAGGCAGGGAATAATAATTGCGTTAAATATTACTGCCGATAAAATCGCACTTTGAGGACTGGCTAATTGCATAATGTTTAATACATTTAATATTGGATATTGGGCTGCAAATAAGGCAGGTATTATAGCAAAGTATTTTGCTACATCATTTGCTACACTAAATGTGGTTAAAGCTCCCCTTGTGATAAGAATTTGCTTACCTATTTCAACAATATCAAGTAATTTTGTTGGAGTGGAATCAAGGTCAACCATATTTGCAGCTTCTCTTGCTGCCTGAGTACCTGCATTCATCGCTACTGCAACATCAGCCTGAGCTAGTGCAGGTGCGTCATTAGTACCATCACCTATCATAGCGACCATATAGCCATCACTCTGAAATTTTCTTATTCTCTCAAGTTTAGTTTCAGGTTTTGCTTGAGCAATAAAATCACTAACACCTGCTTCAGCTGCTATGGCTGCTGCTGTTACAGGATTATCCCCTGTTATCATAACTGAAGTAATGCCGATATTCTTTAACTGCAGTAATCGTTCTCTTATACCGTGCTTTAAAACATCTTTAAGCCTGACTACTCCAAGTACAGTTCCATTTTCACATACAACAAGCGGTGTTCCACCTTCTCCAGCAACTCTGTCTACTGCATATTTAACTTCTTTAGGAAATTTCGTTCCATAAGGTTTAATAAATTCTTCTATAGCGTCAGTTGCCCCTTTTCTAATTTGCTTATCATTAACGTCTACCCCACTCATACGGGTTTCAGCACTAAACTCTATAAATTTAGAACCTTCTGGTGTTCTTATATCCCTGCCTCTCAATCCCAATTTCTCTTTAGCGAGAACAACAATACTTCTGCCTTCAGGTGTCTCATCGGCAAGTGAAGATAACATAGCAGCTCTTGCTACACGTTCATAAGCTGTATTAGGAGCAGGTATAAATTCTGTTGCAACTCTGTTTCCAAGTGTAATCGTACCTGTTTTATCAAGTAAAACAACGTTAACGTCACCAGCAGCCTCAACAGCTCTTCCACTTAATGCAATAACATCATGAGTCATCAACCTATCCATGCCAGCTATGCCGATAGCAGGAAGTAACCCGCCTATTGTAGTTGGCATAAGGCATACTAGTAAAGCTACTAATATAGGAATTGATATGTTAACGCTCATATAACCAGCATAGAAATTGAGAGTAATAACAACTATTAAAAATAAGACAGTTAATCCTACAAGAAGAACTTCTAAAGCTTTTTCATTAGGAGTCTTTTGGCGTTTTGCACTTTCGATCATTCCTACCATCTGATCAAGGAATGTTTCCCCAGGATTTACAGTAATTCTAATTTTTATATTACCTGAAAGTACTTTAGTCCCACCTGTTACGCCTGTTTTATCTCCACCAGATTCTCTTACCACAGGAGCTGATTCACCAGTTATTGCTGATTCGTCAACTAAAGCAACACCTTCAATAATTTCTCCATCGCTTGGAATAGTATGATTATCCTGAGCAATAACAATATCACCTTTTCTTAATGATAGTGCCGGTGTTGGTTCTATATCTCCATTTGGTAGGAGTTTTTTGGCAATAACATCACTTCTGGCTTGTTTAAGAGATTCAGCCTGTGCTTTACCTTTACCTTCTGCTAATGCTTCTGCAAAATTAGCAAAGAGGACTGTGAACCATAACCATAAAGAAATTTGCAAATTAAAACTAAATGGATGCCCTTTGATAATATTAAATATGGTAACTAAAGTTGTTATAATTGAGCCTATTTCGACTGCAAACATAACAGGATTTCTGATCATATTAACAGGATTTAGTTTTGAAAAGGCATCAGGAATTGCTCCGTATATAAATTTTGCCTGCCATATTGTATGTTTATTTTCCATAATTCTTTTCCTTTTTGTCATATAGCTATTGGGTTAGAAGGTATGTCCAGCCTGAATGAGTAATTGTTCAAGTATCGGGCCTAATACAAGTACAGGGAAAAATGTTAATGCCCCAACAATAATTACTACAGATACCAAACTAACGACAAATAATGGGCTGGCTGTTGGAAATCTTGAAACTTCAGGTGTCATTTTTTTCTTAACAAGAGAACCTGCAATTGCTAATGATGGAATAATTGTCACAAAACGTCCAATCAACATAGCCAATGCTAGAGTTAGGTTATAAAAAGGAGTATTTGCATTTAAACCAGCAAGAGCTGATCCATTATTTCCTGCACCAGATGCAAAAGCATAAATTATCTCAGATAAGCCGTGAGGCCCAGCATTATTTAAACTTGAAAGCCCTATATTTGTGGAAGCTGCTATGGAACCAAGTGTAAGCTGTATAATGGAAGGCATTATTAATACCAAAACCGCCATAATCATTTCATATGGTTCAAGTTTTTTTCCAAAAATTTCTGGAGTTCTGCCAATCATCAAGCCGATTAGAAACATTGTAAGAATTGCATAAATAAGCATACCTACAAGGCCAACTCCGACACCTCCGAATATTACTTCTCCTACCATCATATTAAATAAAAGCATCATTCCTGTAATCGGCATCATACTGTCATGCATTGCATTAACGGCACCGCAGGAAGTAGAAGTGGTAGATTGCCCAAAAACAACAGAGTTTAATATGCCAAATCTGACTTCCTTGCCTTCCATATTTATTCCATGCTCTACTCCAAATTTGGATAAAATTGGATTTCCGTGAAATTCTGACCAGAGAGCAACACTTAAACCAATTAAATATAATGCCATCATGGAAACAAATATTGCCCAACCCTGTTTACGATTATTGAGCATAGCCCCAAACGCAAAAGGCAGGGCTGCTGATATTGCTAAAAAGGCTAGGATCTCAAAGTAATCTGTTGATGGTCTTGGATTTTCATAAGGATGAGAGGAATTAGCATTAAAAAATCCTCCCCCATTTGTTCCAAGAATTTTAATTGCTTCCTGAGAAGCTACAGGGCCTTGTGCTATTACCTGTTCTTGTCCGTGTAGTGTATGGGCTTTAATATAAGGATTAAGATTTTGTATAACTCCCTGTGACGCTAAAAACATCGAGAAAATAATTGATAAAGGAAGTAATACATATACTATTGAACGGGTTAAATCAACCCAGAAGTTACCAATTTCAGATACAGTTTTTCTTGTAAATCCTCTAATGAAAGCAATAGCAACAGCAAGCCCTACGGCTGCCGAGAGGAAATTTTGAACAGTCATACCAAGCATCTGAGTCAGGTAACTCATTGTTGATTCACCGCTATATGCCTGCCAATTCGTATTAGTAACAAAAGATACTGCTGTATTTAATGCAGTATCCCATCTTACAGAACTAAATTTTTGAGGATTAAATGGTAATATATACTGTAATTCCTGAAATAAAAATAATGCAACTATTCCTATTAAGTTGAACACTACAAGATTCCATGCATATATCTTCCAATTCATTTCCTTTGTTTCATCAATACCGGATAATTTATACAGTGCTTTTTCCATAGGTCTGAATATTGGCGACAACCAGGTTTTCTCTCCAGAAAAGACCTTCGCCATATACTCACCTAGTAGTGTGATTCATTAAATCAATAGAACAAACATCTAGTCCTTACGTCTTGAAGAAAAAAG
>Ga0156398_1052_pt2 | contig 12236 bp, 11 predicted proteins | sample RifOxyA3_FD_108042 | JGI IMG/M metagenome (GOLD analysis project Ga0156398, IMG submission 108042) | Candidatus Melainabacteria bacterium RIFOXYA12_FULL_32_12 | reverse complement strand
GGAAAGATTGATGGCTTAAGACAGTGCGAAGCACCTCGCAATGACATTCTTTATTAGTGTATTTTAATATTCTCTAGGCAAACACCAAAATTATAAAAGTCATCCCGAATTTATTTCGGGATCTAACCACGTTTCAACTCTAAGTTATAACTGTATAGATGCCGGAACACGTCCGGCATGACATCAGTAAGTATTTTTTCTTTCCTCCTTAGTTCTTGATTAATCATAAATAGCTAATCAGGTAATAATATTTTGAATTTATGCCTGTAAAATATCTTGTTTATTAATCACGGGGAGTGAAATTATGGAAATTAATAAGCAGGATTATGAGGAATTAGTCAGTAAAGTTGAGCATCTTGAAGAAAAGATAAAAGCTATTGAAACCAGGTTAGATGCTGATGAAAAAGAGCTTGACCAGATTAGAGAAATTGAATTAACAGAAAGACCCTTATATTAAGTATTAAAGTGACACAAAAGCTATGAGGCAGGTTACTTATTAACAACCTGCCTCATAGCTTTTGTGTCCATCCACTAGGATTCTTTATTTACTGCTTTTAAAAAATTGATGAATTCCTTGTCGAAAGTTATTAAATGCACATTAAGCCAGTCAACTAAAGTTTGGTGCAAATGCAGGGCATATAGATATACATGTCTGTATTTATAAGGAGGATTTCCCTCTACATAATGATAATGATATCTTATTTGCTCATAAGTATCTTTAAAGAAGGTATGCGCCTTTTTATGCTCTAAATATTTACTATAGTCATACGTTTTCATGTATTTTTCTTCTATTTCAAAATGAACAGTTGTATAAAAATCAAGATCTTCAACGATTTTTATTATTTCATCTTTGCACTTACTTTCTTTACAAGCTTGATAAAGTGCGTTTACGTTATCAATTATCTTTTTATTCTGCTCATCAATCTCTTCTATTCCTGTTCTAAGATCTTCCGTCCATTCTATATGTAGTTCGTTATTCATGATTGACTCCAAAATCTTTTAATTAACTTGATATAACCTGATAAAATTATTTTACATCTGTTTTGAGATTAGTTTTATTGGTCATATTACCAATCTGTAGGCTTGATTTAATTATAATTATTGGGTCAAAATAATTTATATCTGGTGACGATGCATCGTTTCATGCTTTGAGATTGTTTCGCAAGAACGATTATTGTTTGGTGACCGTGTTTTTTATGGCTCACAATGACAGTGCGTGTCATCCTGAACGTTAGTAAAAGATCTCTTAGATTCTTCGCTTCGCTCAGAATGACAATGCGGGGTATTATTAGAAAGATCGGCGACTTAAAAGAGTGACTTTGTCACCTCAGAATGATAGAGGGGGCATCATTGAAGAGTTTCTGATTTGATTTAATTATGTAGAATCCGACCTTTTTGGGTCGGATTATTTGTTTTATACTTTATTTTTCTTTTGATTTACGCTACTTGTCTTGACTTAACCTGCTCTATGGCCTTTTTTTCTTTTAAATAAGTTTTGTATAAATCATAATTGCTCTGTAAATTCATCCAGAATTCAGGAGTAGTGCCGAAATAATTTGCCAGCTTTAAAGCCATTAGAGGACTTATTCCTCTTTTTTCATTATATATCTCACTAATAGTCTTTATTCCTACGTGTAAATCTTCTGAAAGTTTAGCTTGAGTTATACCAAGAGGCTTAGTAAATTCTTCCTGTAATATTATCCCCGGGTGGGTGAATGGTTTTACTTCTATCATATATATCTCCTTATTTGTGATAATCATCTATATAGACATTGTAGGCGTTCCCGTCTCTAAATTGGAATATCAGCCTGTATTGATCATTAATTCTTATGCTGTAATAACCTTTTAAATCTCCTTGGAGTTTCTCTAATCTGTTTGCCGGCGGGACTTTTAAATCCTGCTCTTTATAAGAAGCTTGCAGCATATCCAGCTTTCTTTTTCCGACCTTCGCTACATCTTGAGAAAACTTTTTAGGATGTTCTCCATTAAAGATTTTTTCAGTTTCCCTGCATTTAAAATTTATAATCATATTGGTATATTATCACAATACGATAAGTAGTTCAATATATATGATAAAAGATTTTATTATACTCAAGTCACTTGTGTATAAATCGAAATATGATGTAATCCCGAACCGTTATCCTGAGTGACATAGTCACTTTTCCAAGTTATCAATCCTTCCAATAATACCCAATGTCATCCTGAGGAGCAAAGCGACGTGAGGATCCTTCCAGTTTTAAGGATTAAATAGTATATTATATAGATTGGTGCCAGAGGCACAAACCCATCATCAATGATTCTTGTATATTAAAGAAAGATTGTTGACACTGTTATTGTGGCTTAGCCACCTCGCAATGACAGTGGTAACCTGTAAGCTAGGTCATTGACCCAACAATTATAATTAAATATACTCGGCAATTTAGCCAAATATATTCTTATTTGAACAGCATTTTTAATGTTAGTTTTATTGTTTTTAGAATATTCATGTTTGACAGGTTTGATTTGTTTGAATAAGTCAATATCATTGGAATTTCTACAATTATGGGATTAAACATACTCATTTTCTTTAGTATTTCAGCAGTTACGGTGAAGCCTTTTTCCTGAATAAAATTTTCTCCGTGATAATTAACGGATTCTTTGATTAACCAGGATTTGTAAGCTCTGAAACCACAGGTATAATCTTTAACCCCTTTTATATTCCATTTTATTGTATATAAATATCTCGCTCCAAGACTTAAAAAAGCTCTGAAATTGCTTAAGCCATGAATTCTTGACTGTTCACAATATCTAGAAGCGATTACAATGTCTGATCCTTCATTGATTTTGTTCAGCATTTCTCTTATTAAATAAGGGTTATGCGTATCGTCGCTATCCATAGTCACTACAACATTATTTTCTCTAAGATTATCTTTTATCATTGAAAATCCTGTAGATAATGCTCCTTGTAGGCCTTTATTTTCTTCATGTTTTTTATAATTAATGTTTAAAGAGTTCAATTCATCTTTTGCTTTGAGTATCCAATTTTCTGTATCATCTTTGCTTGAGTCGTTAATAATAATTATTTCGTGTAAAATTGAACAGGAATTAGTAAAAAAGTTTTTGTATTTTACCAAAAGATTGTATACGCTTTCTCCTTCATTATAAACAGGAAGTATTATATAGATTTTGTTTATCATTAAGCTCCTTAAACCTCATTTTTTATAATTAATACAGTCAAATACCCTTCAAATTTAAAAAGTTTATTAAAAAAACAGAATATATTTTTTAAGATTTTATTAAAATTAAGAGATTCAGCAAGCATATTATCAGCTATTATAAGACGTTTTTCAAGCATTAAATTACATTCTTTCAGCTCTTTAGCCATATTACATAATTTATATTCTTTTGGATAAGGCCATTTATTGAATAAATTTGCTATTAAATAGCCGACTCGATAAGGTATACAATAATGATTGGGGAAAGCTAAAATGATAAATCCATTATCAATAAGGATTCTTTTATATTCTTTTATGGCTTTTACTCTCTCAGCATAATTAAAATGCTCTATAACACCTGAATTAAAGACTATATCATAAGTTTTACTGTTAATATTGGTTTCAAACATATCAGTATTAATAAATTGAGCCTGCTTATCGGCTTTTTTAAACAGGGTTTTAGCTAAATCAATAGCATTTATATCGCAGTCCAGCAAGGTTTTATCAAAATCATCATCTAGCAGTAAGCTTGTTATTCCTGTACCGCAGCCTATTTCTATGATTTTTCTCTTATCTTTATAGTCATTTATTATGTTTTTTAAGTCCAGATGGTACTCTTTTGGAGTAATATCCGAACTTAAAAACTTCTTATTATGTTCTTCCCAGAATTCTAACCAGATTTTTTCCTGATTCATTAAGGCTATACCTTTCAAATTTAAATTTTCTTATGTCACCTTCCGTAATGATTTTTCAATTATTGGATTATAGTTTAAGCCGTTATCTGGATAGATTGCCGCAGATTCCTTTGGAATCTTCGCAATGACATCTGTTTTATTTCCTGAATAGGTATTAATTACTGAAATAACAGGCTTATTTCTTTAGAATGTGTACTTCCCAGCCGTCTTTTTTAATGATTTTTACTGTTTGAAAATACTTTTTCTCAATTTTCTCAAGGTTTATGGCTGCTCTGGAGGTTAACAGGTAGTATAATGAAATATCTTTATATATTCTATCATTCCTGGCAATCTTTATTAAAAGATCCTCATCAAAAGGTTTCATCCCGATAGGCATGACGGTGACAAAGTATCTTCCTTTATCCAGTTTGCTTACCACGCTTTTTCTTATATAATTCTCAAAGCTAACAGGTATTTTAGAATATAAAATATATTTTTTTAAATTGTCGTGAGCGTTTTTTCTCGTTAAAATGTCTAATACTTCTATGCCTAAAATCTTTTCACTACCAAGACAAATGTCAGCCATAGTAAAATCCAATAAATTTATGTCTTTTAGAGAATAATATTTTCCCAGGAATTTTCCTTCCATGGGTAAAATCAGAATATCATTTGAATTTAAGTGATATTCTTTTAAAATACTTGCAATTGTTCTATATCCTTGTGAACTTGGTTGTTTTTGGATACCGTATGGAGTAAATACCAGATAAAACAGATTTACAAATACAAATAAGCTTATTAACGACCCTGATAAAAACTTATTTCTTATATTAACAAGCCCATAAACCACACCAACAAGAATAGATGGAAATGCCAGAGTAAGATATCTACTTGTGATTGCAAGTTTTCCCATTAGTGTCATTATAATTTCAAGAATAATTAGTAAAAAGCCGATTGAAAGGATTAAAGTTCCTAAATCTCGCTTTTGGCAGGTTTTAATTATTCCTGTAATAGCTATTATAACAGGAATAACCGCAAAAATTATGAAATCGGGTTTTATACCGTTTGAAATGAGCCCTTCATAATAATTTAAATCAGGAAATGCAATGCTCGATATAACCGGAGAAAACCAGTTTTGCATTACTAAAAGAATGCTTGCGTAATTAAAATTTTGATAAAAGCTGAATGAGTTGATATATCCACTCGCTACCATAGTATGTTGTTGAATTAATATGGGAACATAAGGAATAAATAATATAAAAGTCACGATTTGTGCGTAAATAAACGGTTTTAAATTCTCTCTCTTCGACCAATACAGATAAATAAGAGATATAATAACCTCGCAAAAAATAAATACAAAACCAATGGTGAAAGTATATAAAATAGCTGCATTAGATAAAATCAGCCCTGTATAGTTTTTTAGAGATGTTTTTTTAAGGGTTTTTATAAGAAATAAGACTGATAATGCTCCTAATAAAGCTGTTAAAGAGTAAAATCTAACTTCTTGCGAGTAGTAAATTAAAAAAGAGTTTATGCTGACAAATAAAGCAAGTATGAAACCTGTTTTTCTCGATAAGACTTCTTTTCCAATTAGATAAGATACGGGAATAATAAATAATCCGGGTATGACAGAAAATAATCTGACAATAATATCGTGTATTCCAAACAATTTCATCCAGAAATGGAGCAAAATGAAATATAATGGGGCATGAGCGTCTCTATTATAAAGCCTGTTCAATATCTCAAAAGGAGAAGATTGATTCGCAACGTAAAAACTGGTCGATTCATCAACCCAAAACCCGCCTAATTTATATAAACCAGTCATTCTTATGAAGAAACCAAGTAAAATTATTAAAAATAAAACGGTTAATCTAAACTTTTTGCTGTTAAAAAGGCTTTTTATCCTATCCATCTCTCAATTTCCAGACAAAATTATAAATAATTCTTATATTTATTCTACTTCATTAACTGGTGATTAGAAATAATTTAATTTAAGTATTATAGTTTGTTGGGTCGTATGGTGAGATTGCCACGGTGCCAGAGGCACAAACTCAGTATTAATGATTCTTGCATATTAAAGATGGTGCTTGCCTAGAAGAATATTTAATGATTGGTAATAGATTTCTAATGTTTGCAGTATTTATAGAATTTAAAAAGGTGACTGTGTCACCGTGGTAATCTTTCCAATGTTCACCAGATGGATTGCCACGCCTGCGTTGCAGGCTCGCAATGACAGTGCATGTTATTAGAATGATTGATGACTTAAAAAAGTGACTCTGTCACCTCGCAATGACATTCTTTATTAGTGTATTTTAACATTTTCTAAGCAAGCACCTTAAAGAAAAATAATTGACAGTATGATTGTAGCTAAGCCATCCCGCAATGACAGTGCGAAATACCCTCGCAATAATAGTAGTATCGCTGGAATGGTAGTTAGCCAATGACAGTGCGAAGTACACTCACAATGATGGTAGTAATATTGTAGGAATCGATGACTTGTGACAGTGCGAAGTACTTAGTTGCCGAATATTTTGCTGAAGAATTCTTTTATCTTTTTGCTTAATTTTGTAGGGGTACTTTTTTCAGTAGTATTTAAGCCCTTTTTTTCCATTTCCTCTTTTATAACCCCTGCTATTGCATAATTTCCACGTCTCATAGCACAATTATAAGGATTCTCACCGTATACATTCTTAATGGTAAGATCAGCATTATTATCGATTAGGAGTTTTGCTATTTTTATAGATTTTGTGTTGTGTAAAGCAGTGTCTCCCAGTAATTTATCTGTTGCATTAGGATCTGCACCATTATTGATTAAAAGTTCGGCTTTATCTGTATAATTGCGGATTATTGTCTTATATAAAGGATTATCGCCGGCATCATCCTTCTCATCTACGTTAGCACCTTTTTTGATTAAAAATTCCATTATTTCTTTAGAGTCTGACTGCTCGGAATCTGCTGCATGAAATAGGGCTGTCCTGCCTTTTTTATCTTTAATATCAGGGCTTACGCCTTCTTCAATACAGTCTTTAATTGTATCAAAATTTAGCACTAGTTTAGACTTATTTTCTATGCTAAAACGCTCATCAGAATATTTGTTGAGGTAATCCAGCAGCTTTTGATCTGCTTCTTTATTCCCTTTAAGGCTAAAGGTTAAAGTATCAGAATTATTCAAATTCGCCTTAAAACTCTGTGGCCTTTTCTCCTGAATCCCTTGACCTGCTAAGTAAATAGCAGTCTTGTTTCCAAAACTAATTCCCTTTAATTCCATTAAATTCCTCTTCCACGATCGCAAAAAAATGTTCTATAAAAAGCTTTCATATAATTAAAGACTTTAAAAAAAGAAAAATGCTCTTTTATAAACATGAATTTACAAAACATAATATTCTTAACTGTATTTTCTGGTGTGTGGATTTGTAATTAATATGATGTAATTTTACGAGATGTCATCGCGAGGAGCGAAGCGACGTGGCGATCCAAATAATATTTATTTTTAAGCCTTAAATACTGAACATCTGTCATTGCTTCGGACTAAAGTCCTCGCAATGACAGATGTTCGCTTTTACCATATTATTTAATAATCCTACCACTAAACTAAATTCGAGAAAAAATAAGGATTTTGGGATTAAAATCAGCTAAAATGATTAGCTGGAAAAGAGAATAAAAATATTAGAAAACATTGATATAATTTTCATGCATTGTTTAAGGGGAAGTGAGATGAAAAAGGTGCTTGTCAGCTTAATTCTGGCTTTTATATTAAATTCAGGCCAGCAGGTTTTTGCTGTTAACTGGGTTCATGTAGGAACCAGTGAAAGTGGTAATGTTAATTACCTTGACCTTGACAGCGTAGAGCATGACGGTGATTATGCTTATTCCTGGTATAAAGTAATTATAAAAGATCCTGATAATGAGCTTAAGCAAAATGGAGCAGATAGTATAAAAGCTAAGCTCGTCTTTAATTGCTCTAATAGAACTTACAAATTGATAAAATCAATCAGTTACGACTCTCAAGGACGTGTTATTCTTGAAGCTGAAGATACAGAAGGATTTGAATCAATTACACCAAACACAACTCCTGAGAGAATTTTTAACCGTATATGCACAAATCAAGAGAATACTTCGTAATTTAAGACAGTATTCTCATGTAGAAGTGGTCTCAAAAGAATTATATTATTAATCGTCGGTGTTCAGAATCTTTCCAATTAATATGCTGGCAAGATGCTGAACATCATCAATTATTACTTAGTATTGATGATTCATGCTTCAGCATGACAAAATCTAACGTTATTTTATAAAGAATTTTGAGACCGTTTCTACACACAAAACAAAATCCGGTATAAACCGGATTTAAATTTTTTAAATAACATAAAATAATAGCATTATAACTGTGAATATAATGAGTATCCAGGTTCCAAACATGATCTCTGCCCCACTATTACCCCCCTGACATTAATATTATATTTTAATTTTTAGATCATTTCATTAGCTGAAACTTCTGATTTAATGGGATTTCCTTACTCCTTTGGGTAATAGATATCAGGAAAATGGCATTAGAGCTACGTATTGAGTTTGGCCTGATAGTCTGAGCTGTAAAAATTGCTAATGTGCCAGAGGCACAAACCAATCATCAAAGAAAAATTGATGACTTAAGAAAATTTAATCTGGATAATAGCTTTTAATAGTAAAATGGATGGATTGCGAAGATTCCTTTGGAATCTTCGCAATGACATTGCATATTATCTTGAAGGATCTCTGAGATTCTTCACTTCGTTCAGATTCATAGTATCTTTAACAGTCATAAAGCTATTTAAATTTTACTAAAATGTAAATTTAAGTTAGTATTAGACTAATGGCTTTTTGAATGGGGTTTTATGTGCACGGAAACGGTTTTTTAATAGAAATAGCTGAAATTTTTCTTTTATCTTCGGTTGTGGGTTTGATATTAAGTAAACTTAAGCAGCCTACAATTGTTGCGTATATTTTAGTAGGGATAGTTCTTGGGCCAGGTGTTTTAGGACTTGTCAAAAATCAGGAACTCATTTCTCAATTGGCTGAAATTGGTGTTATCGCCTTATTATTTACTTTAGGTCTGGAATTTTCTTTCGATAAATTTAAGCAGGTCAGAAAAACCGCTCTTTTTGCAGGATTATTTCAGATTATTATAACTATATTCTTTGTATCGATAATCACAGAGGCCTTGGGTTTTAATCTTGTTCAAAGTCTTTTATTAGGGTCTATTATAGCCCTGAGCAGTACAGTTATTGTATTAAAAAGCCTCACTGAATCAGCTCAAATGGATTCTATCCACGGCAGAATAATGCTCGGTATTCTTATAATTCAGGATTTAAGCTTAATTCCAATTATGATAATCCTGCCAAACCTTGCCCTTGAATCAGGTCAGATATTTATTCCATTATTGATTTCTATTTTAAAAGCCGGAGTGTTTTTAGCCCTCGCATTATTTCTGAGTTTAAAAGTGGCTCCTGTAATTATGAACTTTATAACCTCTACAAATAAAGAAATACTCATATTATCATCCATCGCTATTGCATTTAGTACCGCAATTGTGGCTAATTATTTCGGAATTTCCCTTGCTCTTGGCGCTTTTATAGCTGGATTGGCCCTTAGTATCACAGCTCACAGTAAACAGGTTATCGCTGAAGTAGTACCATTTAGAGACGCTTTTGCAATGGTTTTCTTTGTGTCTATCGGCATGTTGATGGATATAAACTTCTTTATGAACAATTTACCACTAATTTTAGGAGCAGTTGCTCTAATTTTCATTATTAAATTCGTAATTTGCTTTGCTGTAGTTTATCTTGCCAAATATCCAGGACAAACAGCTCTTTGGGCAGGTTTATCGCTGTTTCAAATTGGAGAATTTTCTTTTGTATTAGCTAAATTAGGTGAATCTACAAATATAATCAGTCAGGATGTCTACTCATTCATAATAATTTCAGCTCTAATAACTATGTTATTTACTCCTTTCATTATTAAACTAATTCCAGGCATTATTGCCAGGCTTCAACATTTATCTTTCTGGAATAAACATTTTAAAGGTGAGATAAAAGTTGAAACTAGTAATTCTATATTAAAAGATCACGTTGTTATATGTGGATATGGGCCGATTGGAAAGAGTCTTGCCAAGATATTAGAGCTACATAACCAGATTTATCTTGTAATTGAGCTAAATAATAAAACTGTTCAAAGGTTAAAAAAAGAACGGGTTCCTGTCATCTATGGGGATTCAACTCACAAAGATATTCTAAAATATGCAAAAGTGAATCAGGCAAAGATAATTGTAATAACCTTACCAGATGCTAAAAGTTGTGAGATGGCCATAACTAATGCACGAAAATTAAATGAAGATATTTATATTATTGTCAGATCAAGATATCAAAATACTATAGATAGCTTATACCACGCAGGTGCTAATATTGTAATTTATGAAGAGTATGAAACAAGTGCAGCTGTTATTAATAACACTCTGGCTAAGCTTGATTATTCCTGTAATGAAATTGAATCACTTAATCAACTGGTAAGACAAAATAAATGTCAGCTTCTACAGGAAAGCTATAAAAATCAGGAATCTGTTACAGGTAGAATGAATATTCTTAAAAATAATGAAGTCGACTGGATTAGAATCTCTAAAAACAATCCTTTTATCGATAAATCAATTGCTAATAGTGATATTAGAAAGATTTACGGGACTTCGATAATCGCTATAATCAAAAATAACATTAATATTCCTAATCCTCCACCTGATACTATAATAAATAAAGGCGATATTCTGGTTGTGTTGGGTAATACAGATCAATTAAGGCATTTGAGAAACGATTTAACCAGCAAATAGTTTGTTATGCAACAATTTCAAGGCGGTGCGCAATGCGCACCCTACTAACTACTCTAAAACTATATTAGAAAGGTCATTCCGGGCTTGACCCGGGATCTTACTAGCTTGAAAATAAAAGCTTAAAGTGAATATTAGTCAATTTTGTTGAACCAGAATTATTTGACCCAATCTACTGTTACTTTGACACTAATAAACTAGTCTTAATAATCTATTTCCTGAAGAACTTTTGTTGCACAATTCCAACCATCATTAGAACTGCTACAATCATCATTATCATAAATACCACCTGAAGGAGCTGCAATTCCTGATTTGAGCATGCGAAGTAAATAAATATCCTTACCTAATGTATTCGGCTTTTTAAATCCGTTAACATCAACATAAATTTCTCCACATGCGGCGACACCGTTCACTAAAGTCTTATTACAACTTGCTCTGTAATCATAAAAATCCAGGAATGCTCCGTCACTAAGTATAAGTCCTGCATCTCCTTCATCCCAGTCCTCACCATATACAACACCACGAAGATATTTTATTCCACCATTATTCACCCAGCAATTCCCCATAAAGCTTCCGCTATCACATTCTTTTACGTAATTCAGATATGATTTAAATGAATTTCTGAAACAGTTATTATCACCATCCGAGCAGAGATTTATAAATGAGCCACCTTGATCAAAGTAAAGTCGACTTGTCACTGTTGCAATTTCTGAAAATCCCTGTGTCCACAGTTCAATTCTGTGTCTCGGCATTTTTTATTGGCAAAGGTTTCGGCGATTCTTAAAATTTATCAAAAATAAAATTGTTGCACTATTGTTGCAGTAGAATTCAATAAATTATAATAAACCAGTATAAGCTGGATTATTATAATTTATCATATTTAACACTGATTTTTATAATTTTCCTATCAATGGAAAATATATTAAAATATTATTAGTGCAATAAATTTCAAGAGGATTATCGATGCAACTTATTCGACAAAGCAACACAAAGGAAGAAAAACTAGAGAACAAATTTGCTGTTCGCTTAAAGAAAATAAAGCGTTATTTAGAAACTGTTAAAGAGCTTAAAGCACAAGGCTCAAGTAACACTGAAAACTGCAAAAATCAGATAGCAGTTATAGATAACTATATTATGAATGACCCTGTATTAAAAATGGAAATTGACAGACGGCTAAGTTATTTTAGCAATTTCCAGGACTCCTCGGATTGTATTGAATTTCAGCAAAAAATGACCCGCATTATTGTAAGAGCTTCTCAAAAAGCAAATATAGAAGAACTCGAAAAATTTAGACAAAATTCAATAGAAAAAAACTTTAATTTTATTAAAGAAGAATTGACAAACAAGGATAAAAGCATCTTAATTCCAGCACTAGAGCAAATTAGAAACAGCAAAACTCTATTTGAACTGGATGACAATAAGAAGGAGTTAGATAATTTTATTGTAGATAATGACTTAAATCTCCTTATGAATAATTTTATTTATTATATTCTATTGTGGAATATATCTGTAATGGTGATTCAT
>Ga0156398_1056_pt1 | contig 12259 bp, 13 predicted proteins | sample RifOxyA3_FD_108042 | JGI IMG/M metagenome (GOLD analysis project Ga0156398, IMG submission 108042) | Candidatus Melainabacteria bacterium RIFOXYA12_FULL_32_12 | reverse complement strand
TAACATACAAGCAATTCGAGCTATTAATATATTTTGGAATAATATAGAAAATAATCATTAATTATATTAATGAATAAAGGTAGAATTATTATAACAATTGCAGCTCCAATCAGGGGTTTAAAAAGAAAGCTAAACTGGAATACATTAACTTGTGGAGCAATTTTTGAGATAATGCCTAAGATTACATCCATTGCTAAAGTGGCTATCAATATTGGAGCAGCCATTTGAAGCCCAATAAATAATACATTTCCACTTAATAGTATTAAATAGTCCATATTAAGTATCTTTTCAAGAGGTAGGTTTCTTCCATATACGGGGAAAATCTCAAAACTTCTATGAAAAGCTGAAATCATCCAGTATAGTCCCCCGACATTTATAAAAATAATAGTTGCTATAAAACCAAATAATTTACCCATAACTGATGATTGTTCTTTACTGGCAGGATCAAACATAACCGCAGAAGACAAACCCATTTGAGTATTTACCATATCTCCAGCAGCATTAATGGTTGCAAATATTAATGCTCCAATATAACCAATGAGTATTCCAAAAATAGCATTTAGTACGATCGATAAAAACAGTGAAGTCCCTGGTGGTGCAGCTTCTGGTGATAAAATACCTATGAAAGTGATTGTCATTAGTAAAGCAAAACTGGCTTTTACAAGCACAGGAATATCTTTTCGACTTAAAACAGGAGCCATGAAAATAAATCCCATAAATCTTGCAAAGATTAATAAGCCAGCTCCTAATGAAGCATTAAATTCAGGATAATTGTTAAAAGATGCCAGGATATTTTCTAACATATTATATTGCTCTTGGTGGTTTATCTAATTCAAAACTAAATACATTATCTTGATCTTTTGATATATAAGGAGGTTTGTCTAGCTCAAATTCAGAAATAACATACTCTTTCTCTAATGCTGAATTAGTATTTTCATTCTGTGTTATCGAAGATGAAGGTTTAATGACAGAAATGTTGAAACTATAGGTATTATCTTGAGTCCAGACAGTTAAATTTGTACATATATTCTCAACAGGCTTAATTAAAAGCTCATGTCTGTCATTAAATATATTTGATAAGACTTCTATTTTGGCTGTATTAGTATTTTCTAGGCTATATCGTAAAATTTTTTCGTCAAATGATAGCAAATATGAACAATTTTTCTCAAAATACAAGCTTTTACTTGATGCAGCCAAAGCAAAACCTGTATTAAAGTTTAAAAATATTATCAATAAAAATAAGAAAATTTTTAATTTCATATTATGCCCAATAGTTATCTACCTAAAAGCTTTTTACTTTCAACAAAATTAGGTCTGGAAACAGGAGTCTTGTTTGCTTGAGTGACGGATAGTTTTTCTTTTCTATCACTATAAGGGACTTTACCTGGATTTTTCATCATATGATCAATATTAGACTGTTTCAGTCCTGAATAAAACTTTTCATCATTAAAAAAACTATTTTTTTGTGAAATGTAGCCTTCAGATGGTAATACAAAGTCTCCTTCTTTTGCTACAACATTACAAGCAAGATTTACAGATTCTATAAGATATTCACTGAGAATTTTTGAGAAGAATCCTCCCATTATCATAATTGCAAGGGATACACCTAAAATTTTTGGTGCGGCCGCTATCGTTTGTTCTTGAATTTGTGTAACAGCCTGAAGTACACCTACAACAAGTCCTATTCCTGCAGCTACAAGAACGATAGGCATAGATATCATTAACATATTTACAAAACCTCTACCGAGGTGCTCCATTAGTATTTCCAAGGTATACCTCTCTAATTAAAGCTTTGAACTAAACCATTAACAACTAATCCCCATCCATCTACCGCAATAAATATTAGTAGTTTAAATGGTAGGGATATAATAGTTGGTGATAACATAAACATACCCAATGCTAACAGAATATTAGCTACAACGATGTCAAGAACGATAAAAGGTATGAATATAACAAATCCAATTTCAAAAGAAGTTTTTAATTCACTTAATATATAAGCAGGAGCTACTTCAAGAATACTGATATCATCAGGTGTTTTAGGCGGAGCTTTTTTAGCCAATTCAATGAAGAATACCACATCTCTCTGCTGAGTTTGTTTCATCATGAAATTTTTAAGTGGTTTACTTCCCTCTTTTATTGCTAGAGCAAGTGATCCACTCTTTTGATATGGAACAGATCCGGCTTCATACATTTGTGAAAAAACAGGTGCCATAGTATAAAGTGTTAAAATTATCGATAATCCAATTATTACCATGCCTGGAGGCACTTGTTGTGTACCCATAGCTGTCTTTAATATTGAGAAAACAATGACATATCTTAGAAAACTTGTCATACAGACAAATACAAATGGCAAAAGTGAGAAAGCAGACATTACTATGAGTAATTGTATAACCGGATCCAGGTTTTTTAATAATTCATCCATATGAAATACCCCTTAAGGCCTCTGAAAAGTAACATACATGTTTAATTTTTCTATAAACTTTGTCTTAAAAGCTTTTTGATTAATAAAATCACTCTTAAAAATATTTCTTGTAATATTTAATATTGGAATTGCCATATTGAAATCTTGTTTATGCTTATTAAGTCTGTGTTTTTCAGATTCTTCTATTGAAGGTAAATTTTCAGCATCAAGTTTTGTTAGAAAATGGCTGCCTTCGGTATCTGTTGAAACTAAGAATCTTTCTGTTCCAGCTTTTACAACATACAGATTTTTTCGTGGCTCAAGATTTAAGCATGTTTCAACGCTTAAAAACTTATTTTTAGGGCTTGAATAGGGCCCGGAAATTAAACTTTTTTTAGCAATTATAAAGCCAATAAGTATAATTCCAATCATAGCTAGTGTATATACAGTAAAACTAAGTATATAACCTGTCATTTATTTCCTCCTTTATAAATCTTCTTCAATTTCAAAATCACTGTAGTCAAATTCATCTTCTACAGGGGTTTCTTCTTCCTCAAACTTATCTTCATATAGATTTTGATTAGGCTGTTGATGATTATTTATGGCGGCTTCTTTTACGGCAATTTCTTGTTCTTGCTTGTTTTCGTGGAATACTTTAGTTATTTTAACCCCATATTTATCTTCTATAATTACAAGTTCTCCAGTAGCAATCTTTTCGCCATCAACATGCATAGTTATTTCGTTTTGAACTATAGATGCTATATCTATTACAAGTCCTTCAGTTATTTGTCTGAGTTCTCCAAGTGACATCTTGATTTTCTGAAACTCAGCACTAACTTCTACTTGCAAGTTATCCCATATATTTTTTGTAGGGGAATTCGCTTCATTCATTGCTGATTTGCCTCCCATTGTCTTTCCAACATTGATTACGAGCCTGGGATCAGGATTAACGCTAAACGTTACTTCTTCATCACCTCTGATTGTCATAAAATGCAAATTACTTTTTTCAAGTATTACAATATCTTCCGGTTCTAATTGTTTCAAGTCTTCAAGGGTGATTTTAGACTTTCCTACAAATACGTCTGCCCTTGTGCAACTTTCTTGAAACTGTAGAATATCTATCGGATTTTGGGGGAATGGTAGCAGTTCTGGTTCTTTAAGCGCATATTCAGGAAGTGAGATTATTACTTTTCCGGCTTCTTCCTGTCCCGATAGGTCTGAATATACAAAAAAAGTTAAATATATGAGTTTTTTTCGTGTTCCTTCCAGATTTTGAATTTCATCAAGTTCTCTTTTATCTTTAAAAGCTTCAGCAGTTTTTTGGAATAAAAATTCGTTATAACCTGTTAATATTTGTGCTTCAAGCTCAGTAATTTTTTTAAGGGTTAAGGTTTGTTTGTCACCTTCTTTTTTACCAAAAGCATTATCAAGAATTGTTTGGACTGTAATATTAGACGTTTTAATATATAAAGGACAATCCCAGGTTAAATCAATCTGCGTTACAAAGTAGTCATTGCCCTTCCAGATCATAAGTGGTTTGTCAGTTATTGCAAATAGATAGTAGTAAAGATTGGTCTGTAAGAATTTTGCGCTTGCTTCAGTTAATCTACTAGAAAAGCTTTTGTCAAACCAATGAAAACGACGATTTAAACCACTACAGATTCCCATGTCTTTATCTGTAGTGATTAAGCTTTTTTTTGAATGTGACAGAGGAGTCACTCCCTAACTTCCTCCCCGTTTGAGTTTTTAAAGTCAAAAAACACGTATTGCTACGGCACCTCTAAGATAAAGGTTTTCAATCTTTTAGGCATCAACTATATACTGTATTTCTTCTGGAAAATTTGTTATTAATTCAGGGAAAGCATTAATGATTTTAGTAATTTTTTATGCAAAATCAAGGATAAAAATTTTTATCCTTAAGTTATTAGAGTTTAAAAAGATAATTTAAACTCTGAAAACCTATAAAATTGTTGAATATAATGATTGTTGAAAACTATTAGAAAATTTTTTAATAATTAGTTTTAAAAATTGTGAGGGCTTTTTCTACAAAAGTTTTTATGTTTTTATAATTAAATAGTTAAAAGATAGGTTAATACTATGGAAAAGCTACTATTTGGCACAGCTGGTATACCGATTAGCACTGAACCCAGGACTTATCCTAACGCTTTAAATCAGATAATTAGTCTGAATCTTGGCTGTATGGAAATGGAATTTGTCCGTGGCGTAAACATGAATGCCAAGGCTCAGGGAGAAGTTAGAAAACTCAGAAAATCCCTCGATTTAGTTTTGAGCGCTCATGGCCCTTATTATGTTAATTTAAACGCTCAGGAACAGGATAAAGTCGATGCAAGTATTAAGAGAATTCTTGACACTGCAAGGGTTACACATGCCTGTGGAGGATATAGTATAACTTTTCATGCTGCTTACTATATGGGGCAGGACAAGAAAGAGGTTCATAATATTGTAATATCCAGAATGAGAGAGATAGTTAAAACTTTAAAATCTGAAAATATAAAAATATGGGTACGTCCTGAAACCACAGGTAAAGGTGTTCAGTGGGGAGATCTCGATGAAATCATAAGCTTATCAAAAGAAGTTGATATGGTGCTGCCTTGCGTTGATTTTTCTCACTTACATGCCAGATCCGTAGGGCAGTATAATACTTATGATGAATTTGCCAATATATTTGAAAAAATAGGAAATGAAATAGGCGAGTACGCTCTTCAAAATTTTCATGCTCATATAGCAGGAATTGAGTATGGTCCAAAGGGTGAAAAAAACCATCTTTTACTGCAGGAATCTGATTTTAACTATAAAGATTTAATGAAAGCCTTTAAGGACTTCAATGTAAAAGGCATAGTGATATGTGAAAGCCCTAATCTTGAAGGCGATGCCCTATTACTCCAGAATGAGTATTTATCGTTACTTTAAAAAGAAGCTTTTTAAGTAGATAATAATGAGTGTGAAAGTTAATTTACAAATTTCAGAGTAAAAAAATGGCTTATAAAGATTTAAGAGAATTTATACAAAGGTTAAGAGAAGGGAATGAACTTTTAGAAATAGATATTCCTGTGAGTTCTAATCTTGAGATTACTGAGATTACTGATAGAGCTAGTAAAAATAAAGATTTTCCCAATAAAGCGTTATTGTTTAATAATGTTGAAGGGTATGATATTCCTGTTTTAACTAATGCCTTTGGCTCTTTTAATAGAATGAATTTGTCTTTGGGCGTCAATAATATAAGAGAAATCGCTTCAAGAATTGAAAATCTTATAAAACCCGAAATTCCTGACAGCTTATTCGGAAAAGCTTCTATGCTTCCAAAATTAATGGAAGTTGGTACAATTTTCCCTCAAATAGTTAATAGTGCCCCATGTCAGGAAGTGGTTGTAACTGATTTAAATCAGCCGATTCTTGATAAATTGCCAATTTTAAAATGCTGGCCGGAAGATGGCGGAGAGTTTATTACCCTTCCCCTTGTTATTACTAAAAATCCTGTTACAGGAACCAGAAATATGGGCATGTACAGGTTACAAAAGTATGATAATACAAGTACCGGGATGCACTGGCATAAGCATCACGATGGTGCAAAGAATTTTGAGGAAGCAAAAAGATTAGGAAAGAAATTTGAAGTAGCTGTTGCTCTGGGCTGTGATCCAGCTATTACTTATGCAGCAACAGCACCATTACCCCCGGGAATTGATGAGATGATTTTTGCGGGATTTTTAAGAAAAAAACCTGTGAAGCTTGTTAAGTGTAAAACCGTTGATTTAGAAGTCCCTGCTGATGCTGAAATTATTCTTGAAGGTTATATAGATCCAGATGAGTTAAAGTTAGAAGGTCCATTTGGAGATCATACGGGCTATTATAGCCTTGCTGATATGTATCCGGTTTTCCATATTACAGCAATGACAAATAGAAAAAATCCGATTTATCCTGCAACAATTGTAGGCAAACCCCCACAGGAAGATTGCTATATGGGAAAAGCTACCGAGCAGATATTTTTACCTCTTTTAAAGCAGATTTTGCCTGAAGTGGTTGATATGAACCTGCCCATAGAAGGAGTTTTTCATAATTGTGCAATTTTAAGTATAAATAAACGTTATCCTGGCCATTCCAATAAAGTTATATCTGCCATTTGGGGTTTTGGCCAAATTATGTTTACAAAATTTGTTATAGTAGTTGACGCTGATGTAAATGTCCATGACTTATCAGAAGTCACCTGGAAGGTTTTCAACAATGTAGATCCGGCAAGAGATTGCATAATAACAAAAGGTCCTGTTGATGTTCTTGATCACGCTTCAGAATTACATGGTTTTGGCGGTAAAATGGGTATAGATGCAACCAAAAAGTGGCCAAGTGAAGGATTTACCCGTGACTGGCCTGATGAAATTATTATGAGTGAAGATATTAAGAAAAAAGTGGACGCTAAGTTACTGGATTATCTTAAGCTAGAAAAATCCTAATAATCGAGCAATAAAAAATGCGTAAGTATTTTTTATTGCTCGATTATTTGCTAGTTATAAGAAGTGCCAGAGGCACATATATAAGTGTTGAAATAGTTAAGGACTTTAATAGTGTGACTCAGTCACCTACAAAAATAACCAAAGATAGAATGAGCTTGTAATTTCAAAAACTCGTCGTTTTCGAAATTGTAAGCTCCCCCTTCGCTCATCAAAATCCATAAGTATTTTTTACGCTGTCCTTAAGCTTCAAGATACCCTTTCCTTTGGTGCTAATGAAATAAGGGTACTGAATACTTTTAACTTGAATAAACCTTTTTAAAAGCCTTTCTGGCTTCTTCACGATCATCAAAATGAATAGTTTCATTTTTTAGAATTTGATAATCTTCATGCCCTTTGCCAGCAAGTACAATAACATCATCTTTACCAGCATTTTTTATCGCAAGCTCAATAGCAGATCTTCTGTCTATTTCAACCTGAACTTTATCAGAATTTAATGATTTAATACCTGTTAAAATATCAGTGATGATTTGCTGAGGATCTTCTGATCTAGGATTATCAGAGGTAATTATGACAACATCTGCTATGTTTTCTGCAATACCACCCATCTTAGGACGTTTTGTCGCATCTCTATCACCACCACAGCCAAATAAACATATTAATCTTCCGTTTTGGGGAACTACTTTTTTTGCTGCATTTAATACATTAGCTAAACCATCAGGTGTATGAGCATAATCAACGATTATAAGAGGTTCTCTTATAACTACCTCAAACCTGCCAGCTACACTTTTTGTTAATTCAAGAGCTCTTACGCAAGTATCAAGCTCTATCCCTTCTCCTATACCAATAGCAAGGGCAGCAAGAGCATTATATACACTAAATTGTCCTGTCATTTGAAGATTAATTGTTTTATTTCCAATTGGAGTTATGCAGTCAAACTTTGACCCATAAACAGAATATTCTATATTTTTAGCTATAATATCGGCTTGATTTTCAATGCCATAGGTTATAATTCTTACTTTATCAGGGGTAGCCTGTATGAATCTTTCTGCATTACTGTCATCTTTATTGATTACAGCATATTTATTATTTTCTTTACTGTCTTTTAAAGCAATAAAGAGCTTGCTTTTAGCTTTAAAATAATTATCCATAGTAATGTGATAATCAAGATGGTCCTGTGTAAGGTTAGTTAAAGCTGCTGCATCAAATAAACAACCACCAACCCTATGTTGTTCAAGAGCATGGGAGCTAACCTCCATTACCACATGCTTAATGCCACTATCAAGCATATTTCTAAAGGCCTCATGAAGCTCTGGGGATTGAGGAGTTGTATGCTTTGTCGAAACATACTCATCTTTTGAAGACAATCTTTGCCCGAGGGTTCCTATTAATCCACATTCTATACCTGCCTGTTCAAAGATATTCTCAACGAGGTGGGTAACAGTAGTTTTTCCATTAGTACCTGTTACACCTATTAATCTTAGTTTTTCTGAAGGAAAACCATAAAATACTGAAGATATTTGAGCAAGAACTAACTGTGTATCTTTAACTATAAGGACAGGGATATTAATTCCTTCTACTGTCTTTTGAGTTACTATTGCTGATGCACCTTTTTCCTGTGCATTAATAGCAAAAGCATGCCCGTCAACGTGTTCGCCAACAAGACAAACAAAAATATCATCTTTCTTTGTGGTTTTTGAGTTATATGAAATTCCTTTAATCTCTATATTTTTAAGTTCATTAGAATTAATAATCTGTTCAGGCTCTATATGTTCAACAACTTGACTTAGTTTCAATTTAAATCTTCTCCTTGTCTTTTACATTTAACCCTGGTGCGTCTGGCTCAAGATTTAATATTCTTACTACCTCAACAGCTACATTATTAAAAATAGGACCTGCAACTGTACTTCCCCACATTTCAACACCTTTTGGATTATCAACCACAACCATTATTAATACTTGTGGATTTTTAGCAGGAAAATAACCTGCAAATGAGGTAAAAACTTGATTTGGTATATAACCAGGGCCATTAGGGTTAGGTTTTCTTGAAGTACCTGTTTTACCTGCTACCCGAAAATTTGGAATTTTACCCGCTTTGGATTCAGAAGCATCAATACTGCTTGAAAGTAATTCTGTCATCAATTTCGATGTTTCAGGCGATAAAACTTTCCTTTTTTCTATCCTTTTTTCATATTCTTCTTTACTATATTTTATAACATGCGGTGTTACCCATATTCCATTATTTGCAATAGCAGCAACAGCAGCAGCTACTTGAATAGGAGTACTTGCAATACTGTAGCCAAATCCAATCGTAGCCTGTCTTACGGTATCCCAAGTATCTACTTCCGGTAAAATTCCTGCCGATTCCCCGGGAAGATCTACTTTTGTCTTGGATCCTATTCCAAAAAGCCTTAACATCCTATAATGCTCATTAGGAGGTATTTTTAGGGCAACCTTTACACTTCCAACGTTACTACTATGTTCAAAAAGGTATTTTAAATCAATTGAACCAGGAGCTCCTTTTTTGTTGTAATCATAATTAACGATATCCCAACCTTGAATTTTAATTTTTCCAGTATCGTGAAATCTCTCATTTTTAGTTATAGAACCTGTTTCAAGAGCTGAAGCTATTGTAACAATTTTGAAAGTTGAACCTGGAGGATAAACATCACTCAAAACCCAATTTTTAACAACGGATGCATCAACTTTATTATATTCATTCGGATTATAACTTGGTAAAACTGCAAATGCTAAAATTTCCCCATTTTTAGGATTAAGGACTATTACCGTTCCTCTATCAGCTCTTGTTTTTTGCATCATTTTTAACAATTCAGTTTCAGCAACATGTTGAATTGAGGAATCTATTGTTAAAACCAGCTTTTCACCTGTAAGTGGAGCAGTAGCAAAAGCAGGGTCAGTATTAATATCATAAATCACGTCACCCTTACCGGTATATTCTACAGGTTTAATTTCAGGAAGTGACTCTAAACCGTGTGATCCTGTTCTTTCTACTCCGGCAGACAGATTTGCATCAAGATTAACATAACCTAATATATGAGAAGCCAGGTTCCCCTGGGGATAAACTCTATCATTTTTTTTAACAAGATCAAGACCTCTTATTTTAAGCTTTTTTATCTTAAGTGCATCATTTCTATTTATACTTTTAGCCAAAGTTATTGTTGAAGCATCCATCTGACTTAATTTTTTGAATAAATCATTCTTTGGCTGTTTTAAATAAGGAGCCAGTTGAGAAGCTATTCTTATAGGACTTTCTGAATAATAGTGGGGATGAGCATATATATCATATAAAGTTGTATCACTTGCAAGCCTTATCCCATTTCTATCAACAATTTCTCCTCGAAAGGAAAATGTTCTGGCAGGCTGCCTCATGTGTTTAGCTTTTTCTGTTAACTGTTGAGAATCAATAACTTGCAATTGTATAAGCTTTAAAATAATTGCACTGGCAAACAAAAAAAACATAACCTGGAGCAAAGTAGCAAACAGGTTATATTTTCTTGGCTTAATTTTAAACTTGGAAAGCATATTAATATCCTGAAACAGGTTGTATTTCTATATTATTTCTACTTTTCTCTATAACAGGAATTGTATTTACACTTTTAACTTCCATTATAGCATCAGGCTTTTTAAGGAAATTAACCTTTGCAACCTTATTATTTATTGTATAAAAAGACTTTGAATAGTCAACTTTATTTTGTAATTCAATATTTTCAAAGTTTACTTCATTAGTTTTAGTATGGATTGAAGAAAGAGCATTTTCTTTTGCAACGACCATTGAATAACTAACCATAGAGATTAATATTGATATAACAAGCATAAAGCTCAAGAAACGATTAAATCTAAATAATGATACTTCCCTAAAACTATCATATTTAGGAAAATCTCCTTGGACTATAGCATTTTGGGCATCATATTGCCTATCTTTTTTATATGAATTAACTTTTACTGACGATACCATTGTTTTCTCGACTCCGTATCATACTCTCTCAGCCACTCGCATTTTTGCACTCCTAGAAGGAGGATTTCTTTTTATCTCTTCTTGAGATGCAGTTATAGGTTTTTTTGTGAGTATTTTTAACTTTTTTGGTTCACACGTACATATTAATTGTTCTGGTAGACATACACAATTAGAACTGTAATACTTAAATAAATTTTTTACAAGTCTATCTTCCAAAGAATGAAAACTTATTACGACTATTCTAGCATTTTTTTCTAATAAAGGAATCACCTCTTTTAATGACTTCTCAATGTTATCTAACTCATTGTTAACTGCAATTCTTAAAGCTTGAAAAACACGAGTTGCCGGATGGATCTTATAACTTGATACAGGAACAGCTGACTTTATAAGATTAGCAAGTTCTACAGTTGTTTTTATAGGTTGTTTGTGACGTTTTTCAACAATCTTCCTGGCAATTCTTTTCGAAAATCTTTCTTCACCATAATTACTGAAAATCCTTACCAATTCTTGCTCAGAAAAAGAATTAACAATGTCATAAGCACTAACAGGGTTATCCGGATTAAATCTCATGTCTAAAGGAGCTTCTTTAGAGAAACTAAACCCTCTTTCACCTGTAGTAAGCTGATAATATGAGGCTCCAAGGTCAAGCAAAATTCCACCTGTAATTTTTTTAATATTAAGGGATTTTAATATTTCTGGAATATTAACATAACTTGATCTTAATATTGTTACAGTATCTTTCCATTGAGCCAAATTTTTCTCAGCAGCAACAATTGCATCAGGATCTACATCAAAAGAAATTAGTCTACCATCAGGGTAAATCCTTTTTGCAATTTCCTTTGAATGTCCGCCGCCGCCAAGAGTTCCATCTATGTATAGTAAACCATTACGACAGTTAAGCCACTCTACAGCTTCTTCTAATAAGACAGGTTCATGAATAAATTCTGCCAATTCTTCTCTTTCTAAGATTAGTATATAAATCAACTCCTAAATATATCTTTTAGAAATATTAAACGAGTCTAACCATCCTTAACTTGCTGATACAGATTGCCTGTAACATGACATGATCAGTATTTTTAGAAAAAAAATCAATAGATTTCCAATAATTTATTACACTTTTTAGCATAATTTATCTAAATAAGAATATGTTATCTTATTTTCTAAAATTTAGAGATAATATTCTGTCAATTTTGAGTCTAATCCGTGCACTGTCATCCCGAAGCATTAAGTAGGGCTAATATTTCAAGTATCGTAGATATTCGGGATCTTTCCAGACAGCTATTAATGCTAAAAAAGTATACTGGCAAGATGCTGAGATTATAACTTAGAAGCTGTCTTGTTAAAGTTGAATCGTCTTGCCAAGCAAGCCGCTTGCAACTTTAACCGCAGTCCAAAAGACGAGCCTGTAATTATATCATA
>Ga0156398_1147_pt1 | contig 12556 bp, 9 predicted proteins | sample RifOxyA3_FD_108042 | JGI IMG/M metagenome (GOLD analysis project Ga0156398, IMG submission 108042) | Candidatus Melainabacteria bacterium RIFOXYA12_FULL_32_12 | reverse complement strand
TATGCCTCCCTATTAGTTTGCCCTAATAGGGTTTTGGCTTATTTTGAGATGCATTTCAAATCGTAAAAATTTATTTAGCAACTCAAGTTAGCTAGTACTCTGTCCCAAAATTATGATGATGGGGATATGTTATTGGCTATGCACCATGTCAATTTGAAGGTGACAAGGTCACTTATTTAAATCATCAATTATTCCACTTAATTATGTGTGTTAGCACCTACGGAATCAGGCAAGGTGCGCATTGTGCACCGAAAATAAACTATAAACAACAAAAAGTCAGATCTAAGATCTGACTTTTAATTTCTGGGGCGAAAGGATTCGAACCTCTGAATGCCTGGACCAAAACCAGGTGCCTTACCGCTTGGCTACGCCCCAATATTTTGTATAGACAATGCAGTATTATTTTATTAAAGCTGCGTCTAAAATGTCAAGCTAATCTTTTTAGTATAACTGTATGTTTTAAATTATACAAGTATCTTGGGATTTTAATATGTTCTAAGCATTTATCTAACAAGGTTCACAATAAGATTGTAATATTATTCACTATAAAAGACAATTTTAGAATTAAATACCTTAGAAGCTATTCAGGAACTAAATTCTTATGTCATGACAAAGAGGCAGTAACTGAGGTCACATTTTTACAGCGAATACTTAAATTAGTGCGTGGTGATCTCAAGACAACATGATTATGAGAACAAATTCCTTTGAAATCTTCGTAATGACAAAGGTTGGTTTTTTATTCCCGGATTGGTTCTTAAAGTCAAAAAGTCAGGTTAGGGTGCATTATAACTGTTAATTTTAATGTTTTCCCCATCTGTTTTAATCTCAATAGCATTATCTTTATCTGTTCTTAAGGTTTTAATATCAAATTCTTTGAGAATATTTAAGGTCAGCTTATCAGGATGGGAATATTTGTTTTTTCCAACTGATATAATTGCTGTTTTAGGCTTTAAATAATCAAGAAATTCTTCATTAACAGAATTAAAGCTGCCATGGTGTCCTACTTTAACCACATCTATAGACTTATTTACATATTTTTTTATTGAATTCAATGATTCAGCTTCTGCATCTCCCATTAATAAAGCTGAAAAGTTTTTATATTCTAGATATAAAATTACCGAAGTATCGTTATTTGTATCGCCATATATATTTGCCGATTTAATAACACTGATTTTCAAGTCTTTATCAATGTCAATTTTATTTCCATTAGTTAGATGCTTTACAGTAATATTTTTTTTACGAATAAAATCCTGAGTTTTTTTATATATTGTTGAATCAGTTTTTTCTCCGTTATCCATAATCTGGCTTGTTTTTATCCTTTTAAGTACATCTACAGTCCCACCAATATGGTCTCTATCAGGATGGGTTAAAACAAGAACATCAAGTTTATTAATTCCTTTATCTCTTAAATAAGGAATTATTATTGTATTAGCCGAACTAAAATCTTTCCTACCTATATCCCCCGTATCTACAAGAATATTACGCTTATTTGGTGTCTGAATTAATATTGAATCGGCTTCTCCCACATCAAAAAACAGCAGTTTTAAGTCTTTTGAGAAATTTTCCTTAAACGATAGAGAAACTATAGCCAGCACTATAGCTAAAATTAAAAAATTAAGTTTTTTCTTAGAAAAATCCCATTTAATATGCAATGTTATAACCAAAATAAGGATGTAAAATAAAATAGCTGAAAGTATTTCTGGTGAAGCAAAATAATATAATGACCCTGGTAAATCAGATGTAAATTTTGATATATAAAGCAAAAGTGCAATGAAAGGCTCAATTAATTTATCAAAAAACCAACAAACTCTTTCCCCTATTACAGGAATAAGACAAAATATACTGCTGGTAAACCCTGCAAAACTTATAATACCTACAAATGGCACAACAATTATGTTTGCAAAAACAGAATACGTAGCAAACGTGTTGAAATGGAATAACTGAATAGGTGCTACCCATAATTGAGCTATTATTGGAATTAAAATACTTCCAGAAATAAAAATGGGTATGGGTTTTAGCTTTTCAATAAAAATGGATGTACACATTAATAAACCAAAAGTAACCACAAAGGAAAGCTGAAAGCCTATATCAGTAATCATTAAGGGATCAAATAACAGCATAATTGCACAAACAAGAGCCAATAAAGCCACATTATCAGCCTGTCTGTTAATAAGTTTTCCAAAAAGAATAAACTCCAACATCCAAGTAGCTCTTGTTACAGAAGGAGGTAATCCTGTTAAAAATGCATAAACAGCAACAAGAACCATTCCCCCTATTATTCTTAAATTGAAGGGTATAAATAATTTCTGTGCTAGAAATGTCCATATTCCAAAAATTAAAGCAACATTCATTCCTGAGGCTGCTAGAAGATGCAATAAACCTGAATTAATAAAATCTTGCTTCACGTTCTTAGGTGTTGGAACTGCATAATCACCAAAAACCATGCCGCCCAGTATCTCTACTTTTGGTGATTTTAGGTTTTCTCTATGTATTGAGATAATTTTATTTTTTACTTTATTTAATTCCTGTAAAAAAGCCCATTTACCAGATTTTGGATGTTCTATTATCTTAAAATCTTTATATCCTACATAAGTTATAGTGAAAATTCCAGAATTACTCAGATATTTTGTATAATCGAATTGCCCCGGATTGGTAGCTTTAAATGGTGGCCTTATATATCCGGTTACTTCAATTACATCACCTATATAAATTTCTTGAAATTTCCTTTTTTTATCAAAAATTGTAACCAGTGTCTTTGCTTTTACAGGTTTCCAACCGGAATCCCTCTTTTTAAGAGAATTAACCTCAAATTCGAATTTAGTTTTATAGTCCCCATCATCTTTTAGCTGTGTTATAACCCTACCTTGTAAGCTGGCTTTGATGGGAGCTAAATTTGCCAAATCATCAGGTTGAGGCATTTTAAAGTTTGTATAAAATATAGAAAAAACCAGCACCAAACAGTTAATTAAGATCAATTTATATGAAATTACCTTGAAATAAAATAAATACAGAATCAGGACTAACAAAAAAGCAGCAAAATAAGGAATTAAACCTAATAAAGTCGAGGCAACTCCTAATATAAAAGTTAAACAAACAATCAATGTTTTATTAGTCTTGTTTAAATTCATAAAATATGTAAATTGTATATCTATAATCTCTTGTTTATAACAATTTACCAATTAGTATATACTTAAAAGCTTTAATTTCAAATTATAATCCTAATTTAAAAAGCAAAAATATAAACAGTAATCTATTTTTAAATTAAGAGTATTAATTTAGCTGTAGGATATTATATTTTTGAAATCATAAATGTATACGATGTCATACTAAAGTTGTACTGATAATATGGAAACATACTCCTTAGAAGACGACGATACACATATCCCTAATCTAGCTATGCACATCCCAAATGTCATAGCTTTTTTATTGGTTTTTAACTGTAAAATCTTTAATAATTAAAGTATTGATCAAAATCTACATCTTCAAAACTGCATAATAAAAGATAGACTGAATCATTTTCATCCATTCGCTGAAAATTATAATCATTAAATTCCCAGTATTTTGGATTAATGCCTATTGATCTAATAAGCCCCTTATCTTGTAAGATTCTTAATTTTTTCTTGACGATTTCCATTTTTATATTGAGTTTTCTGGATAATTCAATAGCAGTTGTACCTTCTGGTCTTTCTCTTCTCTGAGGATTACTAAACATAAGTTCTAAACCAATTTTTTTCAAAATTTGGTCTTCTTCTATATCAATTTTATCTAGCTCTTCCAGCATAATTAACTCTATTTTTGATAAACATATTATAATTTTATTCTAATACTCAACAATAAACAATATTTTTAAAGTTATAGCGCTTTAATTTAATCTATTACACTATCTAAATTACGCTAATCCTATTTAATATAACCTGCTATAATGCATGTGATTACAGAAACAGGAGGAGATAATAAATGAAAAAATGTTCAATTACGCTGTTAATTTTAGCCATATTTACGTTATTGATAACCTCAAATATAGTACAAGCACAAGATGTAGCAAAAGAAAGCGATAGAGGAACACTTTCTGCTAGAGGAACAGCTACACAGACTTTTCCACCAGATACAGCAACTATAACTTTAGCTGTAGAAACTCAAGCTAAGACAGCTTCAGAGGCAGCAACCCAGAATGCAACCAAAGCCAGTAATGTTGTCAACAAAATAAGAAATCTAATTAATACAAAACAAGGGGATGCTATTCAAACATCCAGATATTCTATTGTTCCTATTTATGAATATACTAAAGATCAAAGAAAAAATATCCTAACTGGTTATAGAGCTGTAAACCAAGTTACTATTAGAACAAAACAATTAAATAATGTCAGTAATATAATAGATACAGCTATAGCAAGTGGAGCAAACAGAGTTGAAGGAGTTAATTTTACTCTTTCTGACAGAGAAGCATATTGTAATAAGGTGTTAGCTGAAGCAACAAGAAAAGCCCAGGAAGAAGCAAGGGTAGTAGCTGGAGTGCTTGGTGTAACAATTACAGGAGTAAAGCAGGTAAATTCATCCTGTGGAGAGGAATATCCAAGACCTGTCTTTAGAGCAATGGCAGGAGATGTAGCAGAGGCAGCTGCCATGCCTCCAACTCCAATAGAAGCTGGTGATGTCACTGTTCAAGGAAGTGTTAATGTAGACTTTTTTATAAAATAAGCTTAAGTCATACAGAATGACTTAAGTTGCTATTACTCTGTTAAGAAAGTTTTGTTGGATAAATTTTCTCCGTCGCTGGTGCTAACGCACATAATTAAGTCCTCATTAGAATAATTGAGGACTTAAATAAGTGACCTTGTCACCTTCGCATTTCATAGGCTCCTCCGAAAACATACCCGACTGCAACAATCATCATAATTAACTTAACAGAGCACTAGTGGATGGATCGACAAATAATATGCTACAATCTCCCGAACTGTCATCCTGAGTGACATAGTCACTTTTCCAAATCATCAATCCCTCCAATAATACACACTATCATCCTGAGGAGCGTAGCGACGTGAGGATCTTGCCAATTATGAATACTAGCTTTTAAATGTAAATGGATAGATTGCCACAGATTCCTTCGGAATCTTCGCAATGACAGGGGTTTGCTTTTAACATATTATTTGCAAATCTTACCATTAGCTAATTTATGCTTAAAGATTGCAAGAATAATTGATGTTAGTTATCAATGTTCCAGCTGACGTAAGAGTAATATTATAAAGTTTGTTGCTTGCCTAGAAAATGTTGAAATGTACTAATAATAAAGAATGTCATTGCGAGGTGCTTCGCACTGTCTTAAGCCATCAATCTTTCCAATAATACGCACTATCACCGCAAAGTAACAAAGTCACTTTTATAAGTTATCAATCACATTCTATAACATGCACTGTCATTGCGAGCCTACAACGCAGGCGTGGCAATCTATCTGGTGAACATTGGAGAGATTACCGCAGTGACACAGTCACTTTTTTTAAATTCATCAATCTTGGTAATAAGACTATGATTATAGACTTTAATGGTGCAGTTTTGCTGCCTCCTCATAATGACAATATGGGGATTTTTAAAATTTTATAAATATTGAAAACGCAAATATTAGAAATCTATTGAAAATCATTAAATTATTTATTCTTGGCAAGCACCTAAATTTTTATTATTTAAGCAACAAAACTTCTCTAACGACTTTTGCCGCTGTTATAGTTGAAACTCCTGAAGGGTCATAATGAGGTGAAAGTTCAACCACATCTGCACCTACAATATTAAGATCAGATAACGATAACAACCAGGATATTAACTCCTTAAAACTCATTCCACCAGCTTCAGGAGTGCCTGTTCCACTCATAATACCTGGATCTAAAACATCCAAATCAATACTCAGATAAACAGGTCTATTTGACAATTTATCCAGTATTGCAGGAATCTCAGACCTGTCTTTAATAAGCGATTTGTGCTCATTCATCCAATCAAACTCGTCTTTGGTGCCAGATCTGATTCCAATTTGTATCAGGTTTTCAGCCCCAATAAGATTAGTTACAAGTCTCATTACTGAGGCATGAGATAAACATTCACCTAAATATTCTTCCCTGAGATCAGCATGAGCATCAAAATGGATTATAGCTAAATCTGGATATTTTTCTGTATAAGCCTGAATGGCAGGATAAGTTACAAGATGTTCTCCACCTATTCCTAACCACTGTTTTCCAGCGTCAAGAGTTTCCCTTGTAGCCTGGTTTATGAGATTCAAACACTTATCTCTATTACCTAAAGGAAGATCCAGTTCACCTGCATCGTAAAAAGCGACTTCTGTAAGTTCTTTATTTTGGTATGGAGAATAATCTTCTAATCCCCAGGCTGCTACTCTTATCATTTCAGGACCAAAACGGGTTCCTGGCCTGTATGAACAAGTTCCATCATAAGGCAAGCCAACCATTACCCATTTAGACTTATCAAAATCCTCACAGGCTCCCGGCCAGTTTCTTGATAGGAAAGGACCGCTTAACACAATATTGAATCCTTTTCTCCTGTTAATTCCTTAACAAAATTAGGAAGAGCAAAAGCAGCTTTATGAATTTCTCTATTATAATGCTTTGTTGTTTTTTCTATCTGTGCTGCCAAAGCATCGTTTATATTATCAAATGGATTAACATCACAGGAACAGTAAGCCCAACTCCAATAACCGCCGGGATAAGTTGGAATAGGTCCAAGATAAGGTTTAACTATAGGGAATACCTTTCTTAATAAAGCATACATTAAGTTTATTTCTCTTTTATCTGCAATTGGAGATTCACTTTGAGCTACCATTATTCCGTTAGGTTTCAATGATTCTTTAACATCAGTATAAAATTCTTCTGTAAATAAGCCTTCACCAGGGCCAAGAGGATCAGTTGAATCTATTAAAATTACATCAAATACATTCTTTTGCTCAGCTATATAAGCAACTCCATCACGTACTTGAATTTCAACTTTTGGATCATCTAATTTACCAGCTATTGTAGGAAGAAATTTCTTGGAAACCTCAATAACCTTACCATCAATCTCACATAATACAGCACGCTTTACTGATGAATGTTTCAGAACTTCTCTAATTGTTCCACCATCACCACCACCAATTACCAGCACTTGTTCAGGATTTGAGTGGTTTAGTAAAGGAATATGGCTTATCATCTCATGATAAACAAATTCATCCTGCTCCGTTGTCATTACCATTCCATCTAAAAGTAATACTCTACCGAAGCCCTCTGTATCTATAATATCAATTGTTTGAAATTCTGAGACCTCATGACATAAGGTTTCTTTAACTTTAATGGTAATTCCAAATTTATCATCATGTCGCTCTGTATACCAGAGATCAAATTCCACTTAATTGCCTCCTATGCAATAAAACTGCTATTTGAATGCTATCTTTGTTCTTTTATCTCAAAAGGAGTAACAAGAACTTCATTTTCAGTATTTAAAAGGCCACGCTTTAACTCAGAATAAGACGCTGATTGAGCATTAAATTCTTTTCTAAGATATTCATATGCAACTTTAGGATCACAACTTTCACCACAGGTAAAGAGATCTACAGCTGCATAACCCAATTCAGGCCAGGTATGAATTGCCAAATGAGATTCAGAAATAATTACCACACCACTAACACCATAAGGGTTAAACATATGGAATTTTTTCTCAACAACAGTAGCGCCACACTCTGTAGCAGCATCTACCATCATTTTTTCTATCAATTCAATATTATTAAGTACATTAGAGTTGCAACCATAAAATTCAGCTAGTATATGTCGTCCTAAATAAGCACATTTCTGATTTATCTTTAAAGTTTCTAATTCTGCTTGCACCTTCAATCCCTTGCTCCTTTTGTAAAATACGATGATACACTACATCTGGGTCTTACTGCATATTACTTTTACATAAACAAAGGTTCTAATTCCTTATCTTTCATCATTTTTTGAGACATTGCTAATAAAATTATCATGGAAATCAATGTTTATCAACAAATCTATACTTTCTTATAAAGACGGCCTGAAAGTTTTACGGCCTTTATATTTTAATAAATATAAACAGCTGGAAAACTGTTCCAGAGATTAGAATATTTATTAGTTTTTTTACTAAAATTTACAAAAGCAAAAAAGAGCTGCTTAACCTAAATCGCTAGTTAATTTGAGTAAAAAATTCTCAAAACACCCACCCACAACCACTCATAGGTAGCAAAGATGCTTCGCCTCTTTTGCAATTCTCTATAACTTTTGAGAATTTTTTACTCAATATTCGTGCTGGTTTTAGGCAATTAGCAATTCGGGTTGATTATAATTCCATTTTCTTAAAGGCCATCTCAAAACGTTTATGCCAGGTATGATCTCTTAGACATCTCTCATAACCGGCTTTACGTATGGCTTCACGTTCATTATCATTTTTTAAGTAATATTTTATCTTTTCAGCTAAGTCTTCTTTGTCTTTATAACAAACTATTTCTTTTCCTATATCAAAAAATTCTTCAAGCTCTTCCATATATTCAACCATATAAAACCCGCCGCTCATTGGAACTTCAAAATCTCTAAGGCGTACCTGAAGAATTCTTTCTTCTCTTATATGAGTATCTCCACAGGAAGAAAATCCAAGGTTAATTTTTGAGCGACTATACGTTTTTATCATTTCTATATCAGGCAAAACCTGACCGGTTCTATTATACGGAAGTTTTATTTCAGACTCATTTACTTTTTTAAATGAAGACTCTATTAATTCCAATAACTCTCTTAATATTCCAAGACTGGCATGCTTTAAGCCTTTAGTTGATAGAGATTTTATACGTCCAAGAGCAGAATAATTCTGCCAACCTGAACCCCAGACTTTTATATCGATATCCTGATCAAGAATATACTTGACATACTCGGGACGCTCCCCATAAGCCTGCCCTATAAATGTAACATCAAACTCATAAGGAAGATCATAAGGCTTATAAATATTTGGATTTGCTGCTTCCTGGCAATAAATAGGTTTTGCTCCCATATTTTTATAGTCTTCCATCCGAAATTTTTCCGGTACAAGACACCAGTCATAATGAGGAGATATTTCTTTTACAAGATGCAGCTGATATGAACCATTACAATACCAATTAACTGTCTTAATCCCCATCCTTTTGATTTCATCTATTGTTTCAGGAAAAACACAGGCATCATAAAAATAGCTGAAAAATAAATCTACAGGTTTTTCATCATGAGCTTTTTTTATTTGATTTAAAAGTTCTTTGGATAATTTGAGTCTGTTTCTGCGAATAAACTTATTTTGCTCATAATTCGCCGGATCAAGATTTTTAAAAGTTTCTCTTAAATTATAATCAAACTCAATAACCTCATGTCCCATATCAACCAAGGGCAAATACAGGTTATTTCTCCATAAATCTGAATTAAAATCTGGATTTGGCGATGTATCAGATGCATAAAATATTCGCATTTATTATCCTTTTAAAGTTCTTATGCAACAGACAAATTATTTAACTCCATGGCAAAATGATACCATTTATAATTCCAATTAACATCCTTATTTTTAAGTAAAATTAAGTCTATACTAGCCTTTTCATGAATAATAAATGTTAATTTTCATTCATACAGGCCTAAATAATAGCAATTATTAATAAAAATTATACTTTTTATAAGTAAGTAACAGTGTTACAAGATTAAATTTTTGTCTCAGAGGGGTTATGAGTTCAAAAAAAATACATATTTCCCAATTTGATTTTCAAAACCTTAGCCATTCGACAAAACTAACCAACTCTTTTGCAGATCAAAACCAGGATAAGACTTTTGATCTGCAAGAAATAAAAACCTTAGCAGCATTAGTTTTTTCGTGCTTAGGGTCAAAAACTAAAATTTCTAGTTATGATCAGCCTAAAAAAAACGTTAATAACCGTGATTATAAAGATATTGAAGCGCAAAAATTCATAAAAAACTTTCATCAAATAGACAAAGGATATTTTAGAGGTGCTGTTCCAAACATTAAAGGCATTGAGTTTTTAATTGAATATAAAAACGTAAAAACCGTGATTGATTTAAGGTACTTTTTCAAGAACAATAAGCAAAAACAAGAAAATATAATAAGAAATTCCGGTTTAAACTATATCAGTATACCGATGTGCCCTATAGTTCCACCTGGAATTAAGCAAATACAATATTTTTTAAGTATCGTTAATAATCCTGTTAACCAGCCTGTTTATGTTCATTGCCGTGAGGGTAAAGATAGAACAGGTATAATGACAGCTATATACAGGGTTAATAAGTATAATTATTGTTTTGATAAAGCTTTTTCAGAAATGCTAAAATTTGGTCATCACGCCAACCTTTTCCCATTGCTAAAAATATGGCTGTATAACTATATAGATGGTCATAAGAAACAAATTTCAGGAACTCAGTTTAGCCATGCTACAAGCTAGTACTTTGTTTCAATTATTTACATTGCTGGTGCTAACGCACATAATTAAGTCATCACTGGAATAATTGATGACTAAGAAAAGTGACTCTGCCACCTCACAATGATAGAGGTATTATTGGAATGATTGATGACTGAGAAAAGTGACTCTGTCACCTTCAAATTGACGTGGTGCATGGGTTTCCTCCGTAGACCTCACTTTACATAATTAATTGGTCAGAGTAATAGTGGGTTGCTACAAACTACAAATCTCTTAATTTTTATATTGCGGCAATACCAGTTTCACCTGTTCTTATTCTTATTACTTCATCTATTGAAGAAATAAATATTTTCCCATCTCCAATTGTGTCTGTTTGAGCTTTTTCCACTATTATTGAGACAGCTTTGTCAAGTAATTCATCTGATACTACTATTTCTAATTTTACTTTTGGAATAAAGGGAATATGATATTCTGCCCCTCTATAAAACTCAGTAAACCCTTTTTGTCTTCCAAAACCTTTTACTTCAATAACCGTCATGCCCTGTATACCTATTTCATTCAGGGCATCTTTTACTTCGTTTAACTTGAAAGGTTTTATTATTGCTTCAATCTTTTTCATTGCTTTCTCCTGTAATTAAATTTATTTCTAATACAATTTTGTGATCGAAATATAATTAATCGAGCCGACTATAAACTGCGAGCCGAGATAATTATACTTTAGATATAAACTTATTAAATTGTATAACTTCTTTCACCATGTTGACTTAAATCAAGACCAATAGACTCTTCTTCATCCGTCACCCTAAGTCCCATTATTATATCGAGGATTTTCATTATAATAAAGGTAACTCCAAAAGAATAAGCCCAGACAACAAGTGCTGTTATGAATTGTATAAAAAGTAAATTGGGATTTCCATAAAATAAACCATTATTTCCTAGGGAATTAACCGCTGTTGTAGCAAATAATCCAGTAGCAATAACTCCCCAGGTACTACCTACTCCATGAACGCCTACAACATCAAGAGAATCATCATACCCAAACTTTGTTTTCAAGTTTACTGCTAAATAACATAATATTCCAGCAATTAATCCTATAATTATAGAAGCTGTTAAGTTAACAAAACCGGCAGCAGGTGTAATTGTAGCAAGACCAGCAACAGCACCAGATACAGCGCCTAAAGCTGTAGGTTTACCTCTGTGTACCCACTCTGCAAATATCCAGGATAATGCAGCAAAAGAAGCAGCGATATGTGTAACAACAATAGCAGATGTTGCAAGTGCACCTGATGTTATAGCACTTCCTCCATTAAAACCAAACCAGCCAAACCAAAGTAATCCTGTCCCTGTAATGGTAAAAATAAGATTGTGAGGAGGAATTGCTTCGGCACCATAGCCTTTTCTTCTTCCGACAATAAATGAAGCAGCTAATGCAGCGGCACCAGAACTGATATGTACAACATAACCACCAGCAAAATCAAGTGTACCAAAATTTCTTAGCCAGCCACCAACTCCCCATACCCAATGGGCAACGGGACAGTAAACAAAAGTTATCCAAAATACAAGAAATACCAGATAAGTCCTGAACTTAAATCTTTCAGCAAAAGCACCTGTTATAAGAGCAGGTGTAATAATTGCAAACATCATTTGGAATAACATAAAAGCTTCATGTGGAATTGTAGCAGCATAATCAGGATTTGGAGCCTGTCCCACTCCTCTTAATCCTGACCAGGTTAAATTTCCTATAAGATGATTCATATCAGGGCCAAATGACATACTATAACCGTATAACACCCAGACCGCTGAAACCACACTTATAGCTATAAAACTTTGCATAACTGTACTAAGAACGTTCTTGCTTCTTACCATGCCGCCATAAAATAGTGCAAGACCAAATGTCATTAATAATACAAGAGCTGAAGAAACTAGAACCCAGGTTGTGTCTCCTGTATCTATAGTTGGCAGCTTAAGAGAAGCAGTAGTATTTTGGGCTGGATTTGGCGGAGTTACTATAGCAGGAGTAGTCATTCCCACTTGTGATTGATCTGCTGCCAATACTGCATCTGAAAACTTGAACATACCTGTTATAAAAAGAGTGCTTAATATTAAAACAGTTAAAATAATAAATTTTGGGTTTTT
>Ga0156398_1048_pt1 | contig 12975 bp, 12 predicted proteins | sample RifOxyA3_FD_108042 | JGI IMG/M metagenome (GOLD analysis project Ga0156398, IMG submission 108042) | Candidatus Melainabacteria bacterium RIFOXYA12_FULL_32_12 | reverse complement strand
CATCTTTCAAACAGTCTCTCTTGATAATTCAATTTTAATGGATGTTTTCAACCCATGCTAAAATTCAGTAAAGAGAAAAAGAATTTATTGATGTTGAAACAGCTAAGAAAGCAGGAAGAACAAATTTCAATGAAATGCTTACATTCCTGAAAAAGAATAAAGATATCAAAATTATCCTTGTAGAAAAGACTGATAGACTTTACAGAAACTTCAAAGACTATGTTATTCTTGAAGACTTAGACTTAGAGATCCACTTAGTTAAAGAAGGCTCTGTATTAAGTAAAGATGCCAAATCACATGAAAAATTAATGCATGGATTCAAAGTTTTAATTGCAAAAAATTATATTGATAATCTCAAAGAAGAAACTCAAAAAGGTATGTCAGAAAAAGCAGAACAGGGATATTATCCTTCAAAAGCTCCTATTGGTTATATTAATGCAATTGGAGAAAACGGAAAGAAATTTATAAAAGTAGATGAAACAAAAGCTCCGTTTATTAAGAGATTGTTTGAACTGTTTGCCACTGGTAATTATTCCTTAGATACTGTCAGAGATCAACTTCTGGAAGAAGGTTTCGTATATGGCAACGGTAAAACTCCATTTTATAAAAGCACTGTATGGAAAATCTTGAATAATGAGTTTTATACTGGAGTTTTTACTTGGCAGGGTAAGACTTATGAAAATGCAAAACATGAACCAATCATAAGCAAAGAATTATTTTATAGGGTTCAGATGGCATTAGATGATCCTACAAAGCCGAAAAGTAAAAAACGTGAATTTCCATATACGAACTTAATTAAGTGCGGTGTATGTGGATGCTATCTAACAGCAGAAATTAAAAAGGAAAAATATATTTACTATCACTGCACAGGAAATAAAGGCAACTGTCAGCAACCTTATATCAGACAGGAAGAAATTGAAGATACTTTTGCTGAATTATTTAAAAGTATTTATTTAACTGATGAAGAGATAAATGACATCATTGCATGCCTGAAAGATATTCATAAAAAGAAAATTGAGCATCATAATATCTCAATAGAAGAAATACAAAAACGAACAGAGCTTTTACAAAAGCGAATTGATTCGATTTATATAGATAAAATTGATGGAAAAATCTCTGAAGAGTTCTGGCAGGAAAAACATTCACAATGGAAAAAAGAAAAAGATGAGCTTTTAATAAAATTAAATGCTTATAACAAAGCTGATGCTGAATATTTTTTAAATATCAATTTAATGTTAGAACTCGCTAAAAATGCTTATAGACTGTATTTAAGGCAAACATCCGAAGAAAAACGAAAATTAATTAAATTAGTGTGTTCGAACTTTTCTTATAAAGATCAAAAACTAGATGTGGTGCCGAATCCGCTCTTCTATGAAATAATTAAATCAAAAAGGCAGCAAATAAGCTCAAATATAGATGCTAAAAAAGATACAGCCATAAATGCTATATCCTCTAATAAAAAATGGTACCCCCAGGGGAATTCGAATCCCCGTCGCCGCCGTGAAAGGGCGGTGTCCTAGGCCACTAGACGATGGGGGCATATACCTTATTTATTGCCTTAGTTGCCTTAGCAAATACAACATAGCAGAACTTTATTATGTTTGTCAACAATTTATATTGATTTTGTTTCTTTGGTCATATCTATAGTAATAATTGAATATATTATGACTCTTTTAAATGCTTAATGTGTCTGTATACATAAATTGCAAATAAAACGAGTAGGATTCCAACAATCGCATAGTCGAATTTATGCCATAAATCTTTGAGTTGTTCTCTATGCTCACCCAATTTTACTCCAACATAAACCAGGAAATAGCTCCAGATCAATGAACCAATAAATGTATATGCTATGAATCTTGGGAAATGCGCTCTTAATATGCCGGCAGGAAGTGATATGAAAGTTCTGACTACAGGGAGCATTCTACATATGAAAAATGAAATATCACCATATTTTTCTGTCCATCTATCAGCAATTTCCAGATCTCTTTTGCTTATTAAAAACCACTTTCCGTATTTTTCTACAAATGGTCTGCCTCCGAAGTAACCAAGATAATATGATGGAACTGATCCAACTACACATCCAAAAGCTCCTGCAAAACAGGCCACATGAAAATTCATAATTCCTTTGCTTACTAAATAACCAGCAAATGGAAGTATAGCCTCACTTGGAAGTGGTATATTAGCTGATTCTATTGCCATTAATATTACAACTCCAAATGGGCCAAGGTTGCTTATTGTGGTCTCAATATAATGAATAATAGGAACTAATATTGTATCTAATGCACTCATATTTTATCTCTCCAATAAATTTATTCCTTATATTCAAGATAAATTAAATTTAATTAAATAGCAATAAATTTAAATACCTTGAGATAATTATATATCTAAAAGCATGACATATTTTAAACGTGTATTTTTGTTTGGTAAATAGATATTTCCATCAAATAGATGATCCAATAACAAACCTTAAATTTTATTATTGAAGAGACAAGATATATTCTAGAGTAAATAAGAAGATTAATGGGTGGTTGAGATATGTCTTTTCAATTTAAACATAATAAATCTGAAAAAATTCAAGAACAGAGGATTCGTTATATCCTCCCTAAGAATGATGGGGAGATTTCGAATTCTATTACAAGAAATTGGACTGATCAAGCAATTAGATGTTATACGGGTGGTCAGAATTGTAGTGAATGCTCAATTGCTAAAGGTGATTATTCTTTTGTATGTCAAATGCAAAATGTTATAAAAATATTACTTGAGCAAGTGGGCCCACCAGATCAGGACAAAGTTGGAAAAGCATCAGCATAACATCACAGGTTTACCCCTTATTAGAAAAGAGATCAGGAAGATCTCTTTTTTGTTTTGAAAAACAAAAAAAGGCTTTAAAAAGCCTTAGGTGAGGAGATGAGAAATTTATTGATAATTTATTTAGTAAGTGGGTAATAATAAGGTAAATTATGACTGAAAAAATTATCTCTAGGTTTTTCAGGTGGTTTGCCAAATATGAAATTTCCAACTTTATTGGCTATTTTTCCTCCAATGAATACACCTATCGATGCACCGATTATACCGCCTAATGGTGGCAATAGTGCCGTCATTGCTGCACCAAGTAAGGCCGATCCAGCTGTATAGCCAGTTATGTTTATGGCAGATCTACCTACTTGCTTCAATCCATCGCCATTTTTGAAACTTCTAACTACTGCGGGCAATTCAAATAATGCAGATAGTGCTATATTTAAAACTGGTATTCTACCAAGAGCTTTTGCTGTTACTGCTGCGCCACTACTTACTTTTGCGCCATTAATTCCGGCAACGTATTTTTCAGCTGCGCCATTTTTAACTACTGACTTGATTTGGCAGCCTTTAAATATTTTTGAGAAACCATCCCGTATAAATTTAAAATCGGTAAGATTCTTGTCCATTCCTAAAAGCATTCTACCGAAAGCTGAATTTTTCATTTTTTCTTCGGTAAAAGTATACCTGAAAAATCCAAATTCTGTTATTTTAGCTCCATGTTTATTTGTCTGATAAAGAGGGTTATATACCGCTTTAAAGCTCGGATTAGTTGCAAGTTCATCAAGATTATTTATTTTTTCTCCTAATGAAGGAAGACTATTGGATAAGTTATGAAAAACCTTCTTAGTAGTATTAAAATGCTCTTTAATAAGAGGTAATTTATTAACTTGCTGAGCAAGAACTACCATACCAGTCAAATTTTCACCCTGGCTATACCTTTTTTGGACATTATTAAAGCCAGGTGCATAAACTTGCGATATTAATTTTGGAACCCTATTAAAAAATGATCCTGATTCCATACTTCCCATACTTATTTACCTTCCCAAGGCTAAAACATAAAATACTTCCAATTATATAAAAAACAATTTATGTCTTAAATTGCCTATTTTTAAAAAAATGTAAAACTTGTTAACATTTCATAAAAACAAGTTTTTGGCTAAAATCAAAATATAGTCAGGTTTATATTAAATATGGCGTTTTTAATCAGAAATTAAGGAGCAAACAAAAAATTCTTACGCATTTTATTCAAAGGGGAAATTTTCTCCGTCGCTATTCAAACTCTTCGAGTTTTCAAGGCTCCTACGAAAACATCCCCTTTTGAGATTTTGTATAAGGATTTTTTGTTTGCTCCTTATATTATCTCAGTGATTTATCGATTGTAAATTCTTGGCTTTTTTAAGGAAATCTCTAATTTCGATTATGGATATTGCTTGATCAGCAGGCTGTACAAGTTCATTTCCTATAAAAAATGCTAATCCATTATAGCTTTTAACTTTTTCAAAAGCATAAACATCAGTTTTATCATCGCCAAAATAAGTGGGAAAATAGTCAGGATAATCTGATATTAAAGATTCTACTGCACTACCTTTATTAAAGCTGTTTGGAAGAAGTTCAAGGACTTTTTTTCCTTCCTGAAATCTAAAGTAGCATTGATTTTGGCTTTTGATATTTATTTTTTGTTCTGATTCTAACTTTATCTCTTGAGATTTAATTGCTTCTTTAAATCTATTTATGGCTATTTGAGTATTTTGTTCATTCGCAAGTCTATAATGAACAGAGATAGAGTACTGTTTATCTTCAATGTAAATTCCATCTAACTCGTTTAAGTCTGATATAGAGTTTTTAAGATTTTCTATAATTTTTTTATAGCAATCGGAGACATTGATGTGTATTTTCCCATTTTTTAATATTTCTCCGCCGTGTATTCCATATATCAGTATATTTTTATTAACTATACCTGATAATTCCTGTAAGGTTTTAATATCTCGGCCACTTATAAGGGCTATTTTTACAAGATTACAATTTGATAATTCTTCGAGAACCTGTCTAGTTTCGCTGTCTAATCTTGCCAGCTCCGGTTTTTCCACTATAGGGACCAGCGTTCCGTCATAATCAAATATTAATAGTACTTTATTATTTTCTTTTATTTTGTAAAGTATCTTGTCTAAAGCCTGCATAAAAAACTATCTACCCATTTATAAACGTTATTTTCCTTAATGTGTTGCCTTAGATATGTCATTATTCTTTTTTGTTCTTCATCAGAGGTTTTAATTGCCTTCAAAATTGCGTTAGAAATTGATCTGACATCAAAAGGATTGATAAGTATTCCTGTATCTATTTCCTCTGAGGCTCCAATGAACTCACTTAATATTAACATGCCGTCATTATTAATTCTAGATGCTATATATTCTTTTGTAACAAGGTTTAATCCGTCTCTTAATGATGTAATTAAAGCAAAATCGGCGCAGCAATAATATGATACCAGGTCTTCGAAGTTTAATGAATTATATATATATGCTATAGGACTCCAACCATCTTTTGAAAACTTACCGTTGATTCTTCCGACAGCTTCATCTACTTCCCCTTTAATCTTTTGATATTCTATAATTTTAGTTCTGGATGGCACTGCTATCTGGATGAACATAAATTTCCCTCTATATTCAGGATGAGTATCCAGAAAATGTTCGATTCCATTTAATCTCTCAAATATCCCTTTTGTATAATCAAGTCTATCAACTCCAATCCCAATAATATCAACATTGAACATACTTCTCAGTTTTTTAACTTTATACTTGACGCTATTTTTCCTCGCTGTGTTATCGATTAAATCAAAATCAACGCTTATTGGGTGGGCAGGAACATCAATCATCCTGTTATCATAGTGAATATGATTATTTATCATGTCTACTTCAGACATATTTATTTTTCTTCTTACACATTCCAGAAAATGCTTTTGGTAACTTTCTGTATGAAAACCAATTACATCTGCGCCGAGTAATCCCTCCAATAGAGCCTTTCTTTTAGGTATTACTCTGAATAGCTCATAATTAGGGAATGGTATATGCATGAAAAAGCCTATTTTATTCTTAACTCCAGCCTTTCTTAGTAAACTTGGTACTAGCATTAAGTGATAATCTTGTATCCATATTACATCATCCGGCTTAACAAAGCTGAATATTTGGTTTGCAAACTTTTTATTTACTTTTATATAAAATTCCCAATCTTTTTCGTGAAACATATATCTGGCTGGTAAATAGTGAAACAATGGCCAAATTTGTCTATTTCCAAAACCTTCATAATAATGGGTATTTTCCTGATGTGTTAATTTAATAGGCCTTATTTCATATGGAAATTCAATATCGTAAAAGTTATCTTCCAGGCATGTACACACCCATACTCCTTTTCTATTACGCATAATAGGATCAAGAGCACTTACGAGTCCTCCTGATGATCTTTCAACACTTACTGTGTTTCTCTTTTTTTTTACTATATAAGGTGCTCTATTAGCAGCTATAACTAATCTCATTATGTTTCCCCATATTAAGGACAGCGTAAAAAATACTTATGGATTTTGATGAGCGAAGCGGGAGCTTACAATTTCGAAAACGACGAGTTTTTGAAATTGTAAGCTCATTCTAATCCAATAGGTATTTTTGTAGCCTGCTTCTTATAACCAGCAAATAATCGAGCAATAAAAAATGCGTAAGTATTTTTTATTGCGTCCTTAACAGAGTCATAGCTTTATGCTAAAAATGCTGGGTATATTTCAGCATTTTGATAATAGTCAAAAACTTTAATGTTGTAAATTCGCCTATACAACTGTCATATGGGTAATCTAACATGGCAAATTGGTTTATTTATTTTAATTAGGAGATCTAACTACCGTAAGTGCTCATTTTATATTTTACAGAACTGTTTAAAATTGCTTTAGGCTTAATTTTGATTAGTTCTTCTAAAGTTTGTTTAGCTGTTTTTGTATCTCCATTCTTCTCGTACATATCTGCCAGTAAAATATATAGTGTTTCACTGTCTGGATGAGCATTAATACCCTGATGAAGTACTCTTATAACATAGTCTGACATTTCTCTATCATTGAAAATTTTAGCTAAATCAATATAATCCTGAACAGTTTTTGGAGCAATTTTTATAGCATTTTGAAATTCTGTCATTGATTTATCGTTATTATTCATAGCCAGGTAACATTGGCTTAAATTATAGTGAAAAATTGGTCTGTCTGGATTTAGAGTTATTGCTTCAATAAAAGCATTTCTGGCATCTCTGTATCGGCCTTTATACTGATATGCTAACCCAAGGTAATTGTATAACTCCGGATCATTGGAGTTTAATTCAGAAGCTTTTTTGAATGATTCAAGAGCGTTATCTGGATTTGAACTAGATAGGTAAGCTTTACCTAAATTTAGAAATATACCAGAATCATCCGGCTTAATGTTTATTGCTTTAAAATAGCACTCTATTGCCTCTTTAGATTTATCTACTGACATATAAATAGATGCTAGGTTTAAATAAGAATCTAAGTCATCATCATAATGCATTAGGGCTTTAAGGTAATATTCTATAGCCTGATCGGGATTTAACTCATTAGCATAGATAATAGCAAGGTTACGATATGTTGCATAATGGTCTTTCTTTAATTCTAATACTTTATGAAAGTCGCTTTTAGCTTTTTCAAATTCCCCCTGAGCATAGTAAGCTATTGCTCTAGAATAAAATGCCTGATAATTACTTGATGATAATTCTATTACTCTGTTTAGACATTCCAGCTCTTTAATTGGATCATTTTTTTTCTTGTATATTAAAGCTAAGTTATAATATGCATCGCTGTACTCCGGATAATATTTAATGGCTTTTAAATTATACTCCATTGATTTATCCAGATTATCTTTCATATATTCTATGCTGGCAAGGTTGTTATAAACTTTTGCTGAATTTGGTTTTATTTCTAGGGATTTTTTAAAGTATTCTTCAGCCTTTTCTAAATTTGCAGATCTATAACTTTCTACACCTTTTTGATTGTAGTAATCAGCATTATAGTAATTCATTATTTTAGTGGCAGTTGATTTTTTCTCTCCTCTTGTCAGAGTTGCATTTTTTATCTGACTTTTAAAATAATCGTATTCTTTATTTAAAGGAGACAATTTGAGTGCCTTATCTATATTTATATTTGCTTCAGTATAGTTTTCAAGAGCCAGATATGATTTCGATACTTTATAATAGGCAAAATCATTATATGGATTAACTTTTAATGCATTCTTATAATATTCTATAGCTGATTCATACTGTTTGCTATCAAAATAAATATTAGCTATATCTAAATAATCACGTTCCTTGGCATTAGTTTCTGTTTTTGGGTGGTAAGGTTCAGTAATTTTATTATCTACAGCAGCTTTAGAGGTTAAGTTATTATGAGAATTGGAATTAGATGGACTTCTTAGAGTAAAGGCTTTTTCAAAAGCAATTTTAGCTTCTGCGGACATTCCAAGCTCTTTATATGCTACCCCTAAGTTGTAGTAAGCCGGAGAGTTATTTGGGTTTTCTTCAATAACGAGTTTAAAGTATTTCACTGCTTGAACATAATTTTTATTATTAAGGTAGTTAAGTCCGACTTCATAACTCGTTGTTTCTGAATTAGGCTGCTGAGATTGCACTTTCTCCGGAAGAGAAAGCTGAAATTGAATGCTAAATGCTAAACAAGCTAAAAGAGTTATTATCTTCTTCAATCTCATATATTTGACCTATAAGTAGAATTAACTATGAGCATGCCTGCTTTACTTGCAATTACAGTAACTCAATTATGATTATACTAATTTTTATGGAAAAGAAAATTCTTTAAATGCTTGATTTAAATAGTTTTTAAATATGAGATTTGAGTAAGTTTATTTCCACTAATGTATTAACACAATAATTTAGCAGGATACATTTCTTTCGCAACTGAGCTTATGAACATTGTTCGAATTGATACAACTCTAATATATTACCACTTCAAATTTTGTCTATTTCTTCCCTTAAAAGCTTTTTGTGAATGGAATGTGCAGCCATATATCCTTCATATAAAGCAGTTACAACTTGCTTATTATCAAAGCTGGTTACATCTCCAGCTGCATAAATACCGTTTATATTTGTCTCTTGAAGCTTATTTACAATTATGCAATCACCTTCATCGATGGCAACACCTAATTTCTTTGCCAATTCAGACTTAACGTGACTTCCCTGAGCTGAATACACAATATCAGCCTCCAATTCCATACCGTTATCCAAGATCACTTTTTCAATTTTGTTTTCCTGGCCGACAAATTTAACTATCTTGCCTTGATAAACAGGTATATTCATCTTTTTTAAACTATTCATATATTTTAAATCGATTTTTTCAGAATTTACGCTTGAAACTACTTTTATTTTTTTTGTATAAGGCCATATTTCAAGGGCATAACCTGCAACACGCTCATCACCAACCACTATAACTCTTTTATCAATAGTTTCATAACCTGCACAAACAGGACAGGAATGTAAAGTATATCCAACATAATCCATAAACCCTTCTGCTTCAGGCCAATTATCCATAATGCCAGTGCAAAATATTATATTTCTTGCAAAATAAATATTATTTTCAGAAACCAATTTAAACTTATCTTCATCCATACTTTCAATGTTTATAACTTTGTCAAAAACCTCCTCAGCGCCATACATGCCTGCTTGCTTAGCGCCTAATTGTCTTAATTTTCTTCTTTCTACAGGTTTTAAAAAACCAGCAATATTGTGATAAACCCCGGGTAAAGACGATCTTCCTTTTTCTGCATCAATAATTAAAGCTTTTCTTCTAAAGCGTGCAAGATATATGCCAGCACTCAGTCCTGCCGGTCCAGCCCCAATAATTATTGCATCATAAATATTCATGCCAATATTCCCACAGTTAATAGTCTTAAGAATAAAACATTTATTTAATTATGTAATTCCACAATCCGGTTATTTAAATAAATCCGCCAATAATGCCAGCACAAAATTAAAAAATTAATCTTGTAAATATTTTCAATATTATTTTTTATCTAGCAATTTTTATCCTTGATCATCTTAATTAAATTTAGATACATTAATCTCAAAAAATGAGGCAAAAAGTGAGAACAGGGCTAAATAATCTGATAAGTGTGCCTTTCAAAAACAATAAGATCTCGACACCCTTTAAAGGGTGTGATTACAATGCTTTATCCGAGCCTAATCTATCTTTATTACCAAGTTTAAGCAAAGATTCAGTAAATTTTTCAAATAATACTTATCTAAACTATTCACCAACAGGAATATGTAAAGTCATACCATCTAAAAATGATAATAGAAATATCTCATTTGCAGGTAATGTAAACCCTAATACTTCACAATCTTTTAACATTATGAAAAAAACCTTAGATACAGATTTCACCAAATCCTTGGATGAAATCTCAAAACTAGGACAACTGCCTGTAAGTAAAATTAAAAGTAATCTAAAATCAGAATATGGTGATGAAACTGCTAATGAAGTAAAAATTTCAGGAATGAATGCAGGATTTAAAGATCTAATACTCATGATACCTGGAATGAATCCAGATGGAACAGTTCCAGATCTATTTCCTGTCATTAATCCTGCTATAAATCATTCGCTTATGGGAGGTGAACATTGGCAGGTACAAAACTACCTACTTGATAAACTTGTTCCAGAAATAAAGAGAGAATATCCTGATTTTTCCTTTGAGCAGCTAAGAAAAGACCTAAAAATGCCTCCTATAAATGAGAATAAAGCCTTACCCAGAGGAGCCAGTTTACCGACAAATAATCGAGGATTAAATTCAATAAAAAGAAGCATAGATAGCAGAGACAAAAATGGCAATGCTAATTATGCCTGCATCCATGGATTCGTAGTTTATGATGGCAATAATAACAATTATGTAATCCTGGATAATAAAAATGGCATCAAAGAATTTGTAAAAACAAATCAAAAACTGTTTGATAACCTTACTCAAAGATTCAATCTAATAGGAGTGATAGTTGGTGGTGAACCAGTTATAGAGAATCTCGAAGCAAAAGAGAAAAAAGAAAAAAATGATATATCAAACCAGTTCCGTGGTGAACTTTATATGACAGGAGCAGACATAACAGACTTTCCTAACTGCAAAAGCAAGAAAGAGATATCCTCTACTAAGTTAATAGAATTATTAACCAACTCGATAGGTAATAAGAAATATATCGAATCACTATAAAACCAATAAAAACAAGTAATTCCTCAATATTCCCATATATTTAGCAATTATTACGTTTAATACTTTATTGTAAATCTCTAAAAGGTCACAAAATGAAAACAGGACTTAATAATTTTCCATATATATCTTTTAAAGATTCCGCAAATTCAACTTTTTCAAAAAGAAATAATTATAATGCTCCAATTAATGTTAATTCAATTTCTTTATTAGGCTCCAATAAAGATTCAGTAATGTTTTCAAATAACACTGTCACCTGCTCTGTATCGAACAAATCTGACAGATTTGATAAATCTATAATGAATTTAACTCACTCAATAGATAAAAATATCTCATTTACAGGTAATATAGATCCTAATACCTCACAATCTTTTAGAATCCTAAAAGATGTCTTAGATAATGAATTTAAAAATTCTTTAGATAAAATTTCACCACTTGGAAAATATACAACTGACCACGTTAAAAAAAAGTTAATATTTGAATATGGATTTGAGACTGCTAATGAAGTACAAATTTTAGGAAATAATACTGGCTTTAATCCTTTAACACTTCTTATACCAGGCGGAGTATATAATAATGGAACTGCCCCTGATGTATTTCCTGTTATAACTTCATATAGAAACTTATCAAACATGGGAGGCGATCATTGGCAGGCAGAAAGATGGTTAGATCACATCATTAAACATAATATAAAAAAAGTTTACCCTGACTTCTCATTTGAAAAAATAAGAAAAGACCTTGGAATAGATCCTATCAAGAAGAATAAAGAGTTATTATCAGGAACTCTTAAACACACTAATCACGCTATGATCCATGGATTCCTAATTTATGATGGTAAAAACAATAATTACATAGTTTTAGATAATAATCGAGGCATTAAAGATTTTGTTAAAAGAAACCAAAGATCGTTTGACAGCCTTACTCAAAGATTTAATATAAAAGCAGTAATCATTGGTGGAGAACCAGTTGCTGAAAATATCCAAGCAAAAGAGAAAAAAGAAAAAGAAGATCTTATAAATCAGTTACGCGGTGAGCTTTATATATCAGGAACAGATATAACTGAATTTTCTAATGGCAAAAACCAAAAAGAAATATGCTCAACCAGTCTAATAGAATTATTAACCACCCTATGAGCAACAATAAATACATAAAATCAATATCAAAAACTTAAGGAGAATAATTATGAATATTAACAGTACAAAAATCCCTGCTCAACCACACTTAAACCGAGTTCCGATAAGCTTTAAAGGTGATAAGGATATCCTGGTAATAGATGATTCTGATTGCGGGATAAATTCAACTATACAGGATGTTAAATCAGCTTTAGGCTCAAAAGCTGATGGGTATAATATTCATGCTGCCAAAGGAGGGAAGGTCTTAAAAAAGCAGAAGATGTCAAACCTTTCCTCTCAATAACCGCCTATAATATGCCTCGTTTGGGACCTCAACGCGGAGAGTTAATAAAAGAACTTAAACAGTTAGGAACCAAGGTTATTGTAAATACACATAATTGGTATGGCAATGCAGACGAAGCCAGAAAGGCAGGAATGGAAACCTGTGAAGGTGTATATGGGGCAGATAAATATGTATACCAGCCGGATAAATCCATGCTTATAGACAGTATTCAAGCAATAACAGAAGGTAAGAAAATTCCTAAATACATATTTCAAGAAAAACCTAATATCCCATCCACTAATTCCTCAACTAATAATCAAAGAGGTGATTGGCTGGATCGTGTTATAGATTTTATTTTAAATGCTAACATTTTCTAAATAATTGAAATAATATTTACAATAATAACTAGTACTCTGACCGATTAAGGACAGCGTAAAAAATACTTATAGATTTTGATGAAAAATCCAATAGGTATTTTTGTAGGTGACTCAGTCACACTATTAAAGTCTTTAACTATTTCAACCTTATATATGTGCCTTTG
>Ga0156398_1046_pt1 | contig 13388 bp, 15 predicted proteins | sample RifOxyA3_FD_108042 | JGI IMG/M metagenome (GOLD analysis project Ga0156398, IMG submission 108042) | Candidatus Melainabacteria bacterium RIFOXYA12_FULL_32_12 | reverse complement strand
ATTTTATCATTATCGCAGCAGAGCTGCGGGGAATTTACCCTCAGAGATTAAAAATAGTAGTGGATTGTTTCATTAGTATTGTAGGGTAAATTCTCTCCGTCACTGTCCTCGCCAGAATAACTTAAAGAGGTATTATTGGAATGATTGATGACTTATAAAAGTGACTTGGTCACTCCTGTGGAGGTTTCTTCGAGAACTTACCCTACTTCAACACTTATCATAACTTTTGAAACAACGTACTAGCAAGATTTTTTTATTTTTCTGACTCATTAAACAATATTCTGTTTTTATATGCTGCTTCTAAGTAAGCAATAAACCTTGCAAAATCACTCGGATATTCATTCCATACTTTTGCTAATGACTTAAAATAATCCATTTCATATTTGTACAAAACTAGATTTTGAACAGCATTATCTGAAAAATCCTCAATATCTTTTTCCTCTAAAAGCCTTGGACATAAGTCATAAGCAGGATTACCTGTTGTATTGTTATTTTTTGGATTGCCGGACACTCCTATTAAACCATCATCATGTAATTTTGAGGGAAAAATGGAGCAAGTAAGAGGCTTGCTTTCATAAATACCACATCTTGAAATTACTTTATCAACCGGCAAAAGAAAATCTTCACCATCCCACTCCTGAAGAAACATACATTTATATGAATCAGGGAAATATCTACTCTTTACACGTTTCATATGAAACGTGTAATATTCATCATTTCCTAGATTTGTAAACTTGAATAATGCCGTTTGTTCTATTATTTTGTCTATATTTTCCTCTTTTACCGGTGCAATTTGAACAAAATATAAATAGTCCAATCCAAGATTTCTTTTGATTTTTAAAATATCATATCCTGTTAAATGGGCATTAAATTTACGGCAACACCCGGCATGACAATTACTACATATTTGCATAATATTCCTTCAATCCAAAAAATATTGCTAGAAAATTATAACCTGAATTTTAAAGTAAAAAAAAGAGGTGAGGAAATATCCCTCACCTCTTTTTTATATGTATTAGTCTTATACTCTTCCGTTTGTTCCAAATACTTGTATTTTATGTTTTACAATCTCTTTTACAGCAGCTCTTGCTGGTGTTAAGTATTGTCTTGGATCAAAGTGTGATGGATTTTCAGCAAAATGCTTTCTAATAGCGCCTGTAAATGCTAAACGGAGGTCTGTATCAACGTTAATTTTAGCAACGCCTAATTTAGTTGCTTGTGAGAACATTTCTTCAGGAACACCTTTAGCACCAGGGATTTCAGCACCGAAGTCATTACAAACTTTTACTAATTCTTCTGGAACGCTGGAAGCACCATGAAGAACTAGTGGGTAGTCAAAACCTACAGCTTTTTGAATTTCAGCTAATCTTTCAAAGTCTAATTTAGCTTCACCTTTGAATTTGTAAGCACCGTGACTTGTACCAATAGCAACAGCTAATGAATCAACACCGGTTCTCTCAACAAATTCAGCTGCTTCTTTTGGATTTGTATAGATAGCATCTTTTTCAGTAACCGAAATATTATCTTCAACACCTGCTAATCTTCCAAGTTCTGCTTCAACTGAAACACCTCTTTGATGAGCATATTCAACTACTTGCTTAACTAAAGCAACGTTTTCTTCAAATGGATGCTTGGATCCATCAATCATAACTGATGAAAATCCACCATCAATACAAGCTTTACAAATCTCAAAATCTTCACCATGATCTAAATGTAGAGAAATTGGAATATCTGAAGAATTTAATGCAGCTTCAACTAATTTAATTAAATATGCCTGATTAGCATATTTTCTAGCACCAGCTGAAACCTGCAAAATCAATGGGGCTCTTAACTCATTACCTGCCTCTACGATCGCTTGAAGAAGTTCCATGTTGTTGACATTATAAGCACCTACAGCATATTTGCCTTTTAAAGCTGCATGAAGTAACTCACTTGTAGGTACTAATTGTCTTGCTGCACACACTGTCATTAACTTATTCTCCTATATATAAGTACTACTACTTTTAGTACAAAGATTATTAACTTTTTAAAATAACAATAAGTTTCTTTAACATGAAGTTTACACCCAATTAATTACTATGACAAGTAATATTAGAATGAAAATAAAATTATAAATTCAATAAAAAATTTGCATTTTTATCATTTACTCGTTTTTAATATAATTAAGTAGTAAATTTCGTACCACATAATATTTGGGATTGAGAAAAATTATGCATTATACCCGTTGGTATGACCAGGATAATTATACAAGACTTTTAATGAGTACATTAGAGCAGCTTGAAGACGAAATTAAAATAGAATTAGCGTCTGACCTTATACAGTTAATTATTCAAAGCAATTATTCTTCAAACCTTGATATATTAATAAAAGAAATAAATGTTCAATATGATTCTTCAAAACGTAGATGGTATGACCAAAATGAAACCGTACTTTCCGCTGTTAAAATGCTTAAATACATATCAACATATGTTAATGGAGACAATAAAAAAGATCTTTTAAGTGAATTTTTACTGTCATTAATCTCATATAACAATCAAAACCCAAAATTAATAGGGGTTAAAAACTAAACAATGAGGCTGTTTCTTGGGACTGATATATGTGAAATTGATCGTATACAAGCTATTTATGACAAATATGGTGAAAAATTCTTAAAAAAAACCTTTACCGATGCCGAAATCAGGTACTGCTTATCAAAACCAAGACAAATTGGATCAAGACTTGCCGTAAGATTTGCTACTAAAGAAGCCGCATCTAAAGCTCTTGGAGTTGGCATAAATAAACTGGGCTGGAATAAGGGTATAAACTGGAAAGATATTGAGCTTATTCGCCAGGAAAATGGCAGTGTAAGCATTAAATTATATGATAAAGCCTATAATTTTGCCAGAGAACTTGGTATAACAAAATGGTCTGTAAGTGTATCTCATAGTAAGGACAACGCTATTTCCACTGTTATTGGCTATAATGAATGATCTTATTCTAGTACTTTGACCAATAAATTATGGAGATGGGAATGTTTTCGTAGGAGCCTTGAAAACTCGAAGAGTTTGAACAGCGACGGAGAAAACATTCCCATCGAAATTATTCGGTCAATCCACTAGTGGAATGCCGCAAAAGTTATAAAAACATACCTCCCATCATAATTGTTGTGTCAAAGTACTAATGCTTTGCTTCAAAAATTAAAAAGGCAAATAGTTAATAATATCTATCAAGCACACGAGTCTGGCCAGTTATGGTGTTAGAATTGAAATCAGTATAATGTGTATGACGATCGTAATAATTTATTAAACTTGATAACGCCATTTCAAGCTTATAAACTCTCTCATCAAGATCATTTACATCCGGCCCCCTAAAAGTACTTGTATTCATTCCTAAATTAGGGTTTTTGGGGGGATTATACATAAAGGTTGATGGAATTGGTTGCTGAAAGGTTTTTACCACTGGTGGCAGGGCATTAGTAGCTACTGGCCTATATTGCATAGTCATTTTTATTTCCTCTGTTCTTATAAAATCTATTTTAATATAAAACAGCTCAATATTAAAAGTTGCCTAAATTTAAAGGTTCTTATACTTTGTGCTCAAATAACTTGGTAATAGTCGAATATTGATCGATAAAGGTAAAACTGTCATTCCGAGGTGGTTAAGCCACAGTCACATTGCTAATAATCTTTGTTTTATGTACAAAATTATTGATGATGAGTTTGTGCCTTTGGCACCGTGGGAATCTTTATAACGTGGCTTATTGCTTATAATTGTTATTTGGAAAGATCGCCACGGTTTCTTTTAGAAACCTCGCGATGACATTACCCTCATATTCTAACCATTACCAATAACTTAATATACTTATTTTGCTTTATCCTAGAATTTCTCTTGATATGTATATTAAAAATTGGGCTGTTAAGAAATCCTTAAAATAATGCATATTAGCTTGATCCGATTGTTTATTTTTAGTAACCTGTACAGTATGCTTGGATAAGGAAAATTTTGAGAGAGAGTTATAATATCTTTAAACTTAAAATCGTCAGGTTACTTACTTTTAAATATTTCTTGTACACATATCAGCAAAATTAGCTTTGCGTTTTGCTAGAATATTTAGTAAATAGAGAAAATTTGTGTTAAATTATGCTCGAAAATAAGAATAAAATTTTATCTGAATTATTAGAAAATCTTGATACAGGAAATCACCAAAGTCCTGAAGAATTGATTTTGAAGCTTAATCAGCTGGAAAATCATCCTCGAGATGAAGCTCTGGAAATATTAAATTTTCTCATTACCAAGAAAACGGATCCCCTAACGCTTTTTCATATAGTTAAAACTATCGGCAAATATAATGATGAAAGCTCTGTTGATCCATTGATAGAATTGCTACTTCTAAGAGGCGAATATCAAGAAAAGGTTAAAAATCCTGAAGATTTTATTAAAGTTCGCTGTCTAATCACCAATATCCTTTCCAATTTAAAGAATGATGAAGCTGTAATGCCTCTTTTATATGTATTAAATAATAAAGATGAAAACTATAAGCTTAGATTAAGCTCTGCTGAAGCTCTTGGCAGAATAGGTGATAAGTATGCTGTCTTACCTCTCATTGATATTGTTTCTAATGAAGAAGAAAGATCAGTGTATCTAAGGGAATCAGCAGCAAAAGCGTTAGGAATGCTTAATGATATTAGAGCAATTGATCCACTTATAAAAATTCTGGAATCAAAAAAAGGAATTATAGATAAATTCACTTTCTTGAAAGAAAAAGCTATTGAATCTATAGGTAAAATAGGTTTTAGGGATGATAAAACAATAAAAGCTTTAAGTAGTGCCTTATTGGATGAATCACCATATATCAGACTTTCTGCAATAGAAACTCTGGCTGAATTAAATGACGACAGAATATTTGGCTTAATTGAACCTCTGATAAAAGATGAAGAAGAAGATGTAGCAAGATGTGCAATTAATGCTCTTTATAACATTGCAGGAAAAAAATATATAATTAATTTAGCTGAGAAACCTGATTTACCGGGCTGGTGCAAAGATGAAATAGAGATGATTTTGGAAGAAGATGAAGAAGAGTATGATGACAATGAATAAATCAATTATTCTCCTGTCAGGAGGTTTAGATTCAGTAATTAGTTTAGCTTGCGCTAAGGAAGAATATAATATTTCTCTTGCTTTAACTTTTAACTACGGACAAAGAGCTAAAAATCAAGAAATTGCAGCAGCAGCGGATATCGCAAAATACTATAATATCGAATATAAAGTTATAAATCTTCCCTGGCTTGCTGAAATTACAAGTACTTCATTAGTAAATATCAGCGAAAAATTACCGGCATTAAAAATAAATGAACTTGACACACTTGATTTAACTGAAGAATCAGCAAAAAAAGTCTGGGTGCCTAATAGAAATGGAGTATTCATAAATATTGCAGCAAGTTTTGCAGATTCTTATAACTATACTCATATAATTTTCGGAGCTAATAGTGAGGAAGCAACAACTTTTCCTGATAATTCACAGGAATTTATTTCTAGAATTAATGAATCTCTCCAATATTCAACTATGGTTAAACCTGAGTTAGTAGCACCACTGATTAATTACAATAAAAAAGAAATTGTAAAAATTGGTATAGAGAAAAAAATTCCTTTTAATTTAATTAGAAGTTGTTACACTGATAACCAAAAACATTGCGGGGAATGTGAGTCCTGTTTAAGATTAAAAAGAGCTCTAACTGAAATTGCAGATAAAGAAACTTGCAAATTAGTATTTGGAGATTAAAATAAGTTTAATATTTATATAGAGTTGAGTATAAAAATGAAATCAAAATTTATTGAAGAAGAAATCCGTTATACAGGAAAAGAGCTTTCTCCTCACTGGATATATAAAAATTTTAATCTCATTGGTGATTCTATTATTGGCTTTACAGGCGAATGTGAAGTAAAACTCGATAATATGGTGGATATTTCTGATGTATTATCAAATAGCCCTATATACAGTAAAAAAATGTTGCACTTTATTGTAGAACACTTTAATATTTCTTTAATTGAGGGAGTATTAAGACAAAGACTTTTAGTTAATATTGCCCGAGATGTTATTTTAGACAACTTACCTAAATCCACTGTAATATCTAGACAAGGAGATGATTTGTTTTATAATAAGAGCAAACTCTCAGTGTCAATAGCAACAAAGTCTATCACCTCAGTATTAATACATCTTGGAATAAATATTGATGCGATAGGTGCCCCGGTTGAAGCTTGCGGACTAAAATCGGATTTTAATTTGGAAAACATTGAGGAAATAGCAAATAATATAATAAAGAACTATTGTCGTGAAAATGAAGAGATTATGAAAGCTTCCTGCAAGGTTAGAGGAGTAATTTAAATAAATGAGCATAAAAATAAATACAAATTCGAGAAAACCAAATAAAAAAGTTCCTCCACAGAAATTAAAACCTAACAAAAAGAAATTATTTTTTATTTTCTTTAGTGCTTTTATGGTTTTCTTTTTCTTATGTACATTTATAGCATCAGTATTAACACCCAATATAGACGTTCCTGCCTTAAAAGATGGTCAGAACTTAGACTCATTAACAAGCGAAGACTTCAAAGGACGAATTGACCCACGTTTAAAATCAATAGAACTACAAGAGGACGTAACTCCTGCATCTTCAGATACAGAAAATCCATTCAAGAAAAAAGATACAGAAAGTACAATTTCTCAAGATGAAATAATCCTTGATTCTCAGGTTACCGACACAAACATGGAAGAACCTCAGACCAGTTCTGAATTTAATGAATTCGATCAAGTTCCTTTCGATAATAACAGAAATTCAAGTACAACCAGAGATCAATCTCAAATACAAAAACCAGCTCAAACACAACAAAATCAAATTAAAAAAGCTCAACCCGTAATTAAAACTCCATCACCAACGATTCCAGAACAAAAACCAAATCAAGGTGGAGGTTTAATGTTGAGAGATAAAATAAAAGTTGAACGTGAATCTATCTCCATGAGCAAGGTAGTAGTAGGTGGTTATGCTTCTCCCAGTGAAGCTAAAAGAGTCTCAGAAGAATTAATGAGGACAAATCTCAATATAACTCCGTTTATAAAAGAAAGTAACGGAATATATTCCTTACAAGTAGGTTCTTTCTCAAACCAACAAAAAGCTGAAATCCTGGTTAATGAGCTCAAGAAAAGAAGTGTTCCTGCAAAAATTATTCAAGATTAACAAGATTATATTAAATACTCATTAACAGGACTTACGCAAAAAGGATGTCATGCCGGACTTGATCCGGCATCTATCCAATTAACTTTTATAGCTTAGAATTGCAACACAGACAGATCCCGCATCAAGTGCGGGATGACAATTCCCGTTACTATACAAAAATGACAGAATTAAAAAGAATTTCTACGATTACTAGCAAATGTCATTCGCTAAAATCCAAGATAAATGACTTCTATAGAGAATTTTAGAAATTATTTCTCATTATTTCTACATTTAGGAGAATTTGCGTAAGTACTGTCAGTAAAAGTTTTAGAAGACAGGAATGTCCCTGCATTAATATTAGTTCGTAGAGCTATATTACAAGCACCATGGCTTACTATAGATACTTCATAGACCTCATCATAAACCTTTTTAAGCTCAGATAGATCAATTGATTTATCGCATATTGCAAAAACACTTGGTCCACTACCGGACATCACAGCATTTAAGCAGCCTTTTTTAATTAGATGAGCTTTTATATCTTTAATTACAGGATAATCATTCAGGATTGCAGCCTCAAGAGTATTATTTAATAATGAGGCTATTTTTTGTGTATTATTTTCTTTTATTGCTTCAATCATTGCCTCTGTATTCTTATTTTCAGGCTTGTTCGATAACTTAGAGTATTTATCATAAGCTTCTTTAGCTGAAATGAATAAATCTTTAGGCTTTACAATTATTATATTTAAATCGGGAGTTGGAAGTTTCTTTAGTTTTTCCCCTTTTAAAGTAGCAAGCTGAGTGCCACCATACAGACAAAAATTAACATCAGCACCAATTTGAGAGGCTAAAACAGAAAGTAGTTCATTATCCAAGATTTTTCCAAAAATCTCATTTAAACCATACAGTACCCCAGCAGCATTTGAACTACCCCCGGCTAATCCCGCTGCAATAGGGATATGCTTTTCAATAAAAATACTGACTTTTTTACTGATAATACCTGATTTTTTCAGGTACTTTTCAGCACTGATATAAGCTAAATTTGATTCATCATATGGAATTAGTGGATTATTTCCTGAAATATCAATTATATTATCATGATCGTCATTCTCATCCACAGTAATAGTAAGAAAATCATATAAACTTACAGTCTGCATAATACTCTGAATATTATGATAACCGTCTTTTCTCTTTTCTAAAATCTCAAGAGTCAGATTAATCTTGGCTGGTGTTTTTATTTTTATAGTTTTCATCAATTTATACCAATATAATAAAGGCTGCTCAATTTGTATTTACTTATGCAGTAGTATTAGACCACGCTAATTTATTTGAGAGGTAATTTATCTTCCAATTGCTGTCCTCGACTTCACTTCGTTTCGTCTGTGGAGGCAATTTACAGATAAATTACCTCTCAAGATTTTTAGTCATATTTTCTATGGTCGAGTAGTAGTTCTGCTGCCGGGTTTTTCTGCTTTACTGCCTTGTTTGCACAATGGACAGGCTGATGGATCATATACTTCAGGAGTCATTTGTAATAAAGACTTTATATTTAATCCTGTTTTACCTTCTGATCTATCCACAATACAGCCATAACCAACAATTTCTCCGCCCCATTCCTTTATAATTTCTGCTGTTTCTTTAGCAGACTTTGCTGTAGTTATTACATCTTCCAATATAATTATTCTTTCGCCTTTTGATATTTCAAAACCTCTTCTGATACATAAGGTTCCATCTTTTCTTTCAGCAAAAATTGTTCTTTTATTAAGAGCTCTACCTACTTCATGGGCAATTATAATTCCCCCAAGAGCCGGTCCTACAACCAGATCTATTTCCATATCAAATAACTGTGCTAATCTTGATCCTACTTCACCAGCTATATCAGGATATTGCAAAAGTTTTGCGCATTGAAAATACTGACTGCTATGAAGGCCTGAGCTTAACTCAAAATGTCCTCTTCTGATGCTGTCTGTTCTTTCAAGAAGCTCTAATATTTTAACTTTATCTGTTGTTTGCATTCTTATTCCCCTCGATTAAATCCTGAAGACTCATAATATTATGCTGCATTAATACATTTTCCAGATCCTTAGCTAATTGTTCACTTATACAAGGATTTGTAAAATTAGCTGTTCCTATTTGAACTGCAACTGATCCTACTGCAATAAACTCTAAAACATCGTCAACATTTGATATTCCACCCATTCCTATAATAGGAATATCAAGAACCTGTTTTATTTCGTGTATATAACTAAGTGCAATCGGCTTAATCGCAGGACCTGAATACCCGCCCTTTATATAAGAATGTTCAAGTTTACCATTATTGATAATAGGATTTACCTGCATGCCCTTAACTGTATTTATCGCAGAAACGGCATCTGCACCGGCTTTTTGAACAGCAAGTGCTATTTCAATTGGATTTGATACATTAGGGCTTAGTTTTACAATCAAAGTATTTGAATAAACTTCTCTAACACTAGATACAAGTCTATACAAAGTTTCCTGGTCCTTCCCGAATTCAAGACAACCGGCTTTAACATTGGGACAGGATACATTTAGCTCAATAGCAGGAATTTCAGACTTTTCACAAATTACAGCTAATTGAGCATACTCTTCAAGGCTGAATCCGGCTATATTGAGAATAAAATTTATATTTCTTTCTTTTAATATAGGGAGTTTGTGCTCAATAAAAGAGCATATTCCAACATTTTCAAGCCCTATTGAATTTAGCATGCCACTTTTAACTTCAGCGATTCTTGGTTGAGGGTTTCCGTCTCTTGGATCTAAAGTAATACCTTTAGTAACAATGGCTCCAATATTTTGAATACTCATAAATTCTTCATATTCATCAGCATAACCAAAAGTTCCTGATGCTGTAATTATTGGATTTTTTAGCTTTAATTTACCTATATTTAAAGATAAATCAGGCTTTACAGTTACCATATAATGGATCTCCCATCAAAAACAGGGCCATCTTTACAGATTCTTCTGTTTTTAATTTCATTATTTTCTCTTATTTGTATTGTACATCCCATACATACACCTGTCCCACAGGCAAATTTCCTTTCAAGAGCCAGCTCTGACATAATATTATATTTATCAGCTATGTCTACAACAAATTTTAGAACCGGAGTTGGCCCACAAGAATAAATTTTTTGTGGATTATGGGTATTTATAATCTCTTCAAGATAATCAACAACCCTTCCTGCATAATTAGATGAGCCGTCTTCTGTTACTATATAATCATCAGCAGGGTTTAATTCTGCAATATTAACTTTCTGTTGAAATCCAGCTGCCAGAATATATGGGATTTGCTTTCTTTTTAGCTCTTCAGCAAGGAATATCATTGGTGCTACGCCAACACCGGCACCTATTAACAATGCTTTCTCACTGGTTATATTAAAACCATTTCCAAACGGCCCAATAAAATCAACCGTATTACCAGATTTAAGTTGTGAAATATATTTAGTTCCTTCTCCTTTAACCTTATAAATAATGTGAATATAATCACCATCTACATTAGCTATACTAAAAGGTCTTCTAAGGACTAAATCTTTGCACAAAATAGAAATAAACTGGCCAGGAATTGCCTTTTGAGCTATATCCTGACCATTTAATATAATTTTATAAATATCTTCTGATAACGGTAAATTATCAATAATTTCTGCCGTTATTGGGTGTTTTTTTGTATCAGTTAATTTTAGATTCACCATATCCATACGCAATTTATGTTAGCACAGAATAAATCTCTCATACAAATTTAACTCAACCAAGCTTACTTTTGAAACTATTAAATTATGAAAATCAAACTAATTCTAAACAATTATCAATCTGCCTAATGATAGTTAGCTAAATTGTCTATAAAATGTAAATCTCTTACTAATATTAAGAATCTAGAATTCTATCTAATAAATTGTTTCATAAATTAAGGAGGTACATTCTCTCCGTCACTGGTCCTCGCTGTAACAATTAAAGTTGTATTATTGGAATGATTGATGACTAAGAAAAGTGACTCTGTCACTCCTGCGGAGGCTCCTACGAGAACATACCTTCCTGCATCTTATAAAACTGTAAGCTAGCCACTGTATTAGCATATTGTGGGGATTTAGGGGAAATTTATGACCAAGAAGGAATTTTACATAATAGCTTTAATAGTTATTTATACTTATCTGGCCATTATTTTCCAGATAAACTTAAAGAATTTTATGGCATGGCAAGAAGATCCTGAAGACAATGAGGTAACTTTTAATGCTTTCCAGTAAAATATATAGTTATAAATTAAGGATTGTAAAATTTCATACTTTTTTTCTTACTTATTGACATATAATTCAAGTTTAATGTTTTTATAAACATAGAGGATCACTCTGAGGAAATATTAATGAAACAAAATTCATCATTTTTTTTGAACGGAGTTATAGATTTTTTTAAGAGTAAAATCTTAAGATTCACTTCTTTGGATTCAGAAAAAACCTCGATGCATAAGTTTTCAAAGAAAAAATCCAGAACTTTTTTAACAGCAAATGAAACTCTTCAACTTAATACACAGTCGAAATCAACAGCAAAAGAGATAAATATAGAAGCAAAATCATTATTCAAAGAGCTTATTAATAAGCCTGAAGAACTGTTTAAGTATATTGAATCGCATAAAACCCTCGTTATTAGAGCTCCTCATGTAGAAAAGATTCTCATTTTAATAGGTGAATCTGAAGGATTTATTTTGCCATTAAGTGGTTTTAGGGCTTTTTTCCTAACTATAATATTAAGTTTATTGGCTCCTAACAAACTTAAAGTCGGCTTTAACACTCCTGCAATGTTTGTAATGCGTAATAAGCCTGCAAATGTCTATTATTTGGCACATCAATTTCACCACTGGCTTTCTTATATTAATGAGTTACCCGGTTATGATGAAGAAACCAGCATTAATTTTAAATATATTCTGAGTTCTGACTATAATTCCAATAACATTGATATGATGTCTATAGATGACATTTTATCATTAAAAGATGCTATAGCACGTGATCTTGAAGCTATTCAGTTTGTAAAAGACATATCCAGAGAATTAATAGGACAAAAGATTTCCTCAAATCGTTTGAAAAATGGCGAAAGTCTTAATATATAAGACAAAATATTCTCATATCAAGTTGCAGTCAAAAAAGTATTAATCACAGGGATTATGCATTAAATTGTCAAAAGAATCATTATTACAAAGTTTATTGAACGATTGTGCCGCCAAATTTTTTAAATTCGTCCTGATAAAAAGCTTATTAATAAATACATATATTATTGCCAGGACTCACCCTTCGGGTCTGGTAAAAAATTTGGCTATTTATATCGCTAATAACTGAGCCTAAGAAATGGTTTTAAAGCTACAATTTTGCTAAAACTTACACTTTAATTAGCTTTTTATTATTTTATTATGAAGAGGAATAAAAAGAGGAACTTGGGTAAAGATTATTCCAAAAAAGAGCTTATTGATTGGGATGGAAGCATAAGTTTTAGCAAAATCTCCGCAAGAAAAACATTTCAAGGCTCAGTAATTAGCTAGATGCTCGATCTTTTCAAGATTTTTATCTTACTGCATAATCCCTGTCTTATTAGATTTTTCAAATAAAAAACCGAGATAAGAAAATCTCGGGATCATCAAAAAACAAGCAAGTAGGGTTAAGCAATTTGTTTGACTTTTATTTTCTGGCTAATTTGAACCTGTATTTTATTGTTAAGAGCGATTAATGATATAGATTTCATGATTTTCTCCGGATCAACGGTACTAACAATATCAAGATTATTAGTTTGCACATTTGAATAAATCTGCACTAATTTTCTATCAATCATATCTCTTGGACCTATACTCATATTATTTGCCTTCTTTACCTTGATATACAATTCATTCTCTATTTATATAAAAAATATATATCGATCAAAATTTTAATTTTGTCATAAATCTGCAACAAAACTTTACATTTTATACATTGTTGCAATTTATCCTATAAATGAACTTTATTTGAAAAAACTAAGAGCCTGTCCGGCTAAAAATATAAAAATCAGGCCATGATGCAATTACAGGCTCGACTTTGGACTGCAGCTAAAGTTGCAAGCGGCTTGCTTGGCAAGGCGATTCAACTTTAATCTCTTAGGGTAAATTCCCCGCAGCTCTGCTGCGTTTTGTTATAAAATAAAATAATGAGCAAATATATTCATAAAGCGCATAAT
>Ga0156398_1045_pt1 | contig 13473 bp, 9 predicted proteins | sample RifOxyA3_FD_108042 | JGI IMG/M metagenome (GOLD analysis project Ga0156398, IMG submission 108042) | Candidatus Melainabacteria bacterium RIFOXYA12_FULL_32_12 | reverse complement strand
TTCTCTAGTTTTATGCCTCTTTTCATATTTCCACCTATTTTTTGGCCTAACTTTAAAATTAAGACGAAGAAATTTTTTGTTTGTTACTTAGTTAAGGACTTTAATAGTGTGACTGAGTCACCTACAAAAATACCTATTAGAATGAGCTTGTAATTTCAAAAACTCGTCGTTTTAGAAATTGTAAGCTCCCGCTTCGCTCATCAAAATCCATAAGTATTTTTTACGCTGTCCTTAGTGGTAAAAAATATTTACCCGGCTCCGATTAGTTCCAAGCCTTCATCTATTTTTTGATTCATTATTTTATTTAATAGTGGATAGTTAGTGATTTCATCTTTTGCAACAAAAGCAAAGGCTGTTTCTCTTGCTAATTCAAGTATTTCTGCATCTTTGACCAAATCTGCAAGAATTAGATCCGGTAGCCCACTCTGTCTAGTGCCTATAAATTCACCAGGTCCTCTTATTTGTAAATCCTTTTCTGCAATAACGAATCCGTTATTAGTTTGTACCATGACCTCGAGTCGTTCCCTGGTTTCTTGGGAATTAGTATCCCCGACTAATACACAATAAGATTGTTCCTGACTTCTTCCTACACGACCCCTTAGCTGGTGCAGTTGTGATAGTCCAAATCTTTCTGCATTTTCAATTATCATAACTGTAGCATTTGGAACATCTACTCCAACTTCTATAACAGTAGTGCTGACCAGGATATGATATTTTCCTGCTCTAAATTCTTCCATTACCTTATCTTTCTCAGTAGGTGGGAGTTTTCCGTGTACTAAGCCAATATTTAAATCAGGAAATACAGTTTTTTGCAGTTTTTCTGCTTCTTTTGTTGCTGCTTTTGCCGATAAGGTTTCCGACTCTTCAATAAGTGGGAAGACAATATATGCCTGATGCCCTTTTTCTATTTCTTTTCTTATAAGAGTATGAGCTTTTTTTCTGTCTTTTGGGCTAATTAAAGCTGTCTTTATAGGTTTTCTACCTGGCGGTAATTCATTAATAATAGTTATATCAAAATCTCCATGCATAGTTAGGGCTAAAGTTCTTGGAATAGGAGTAGCAGTCATGGTAAGCATTTCAGGATTGGTGCCTTTGTTTTTAAGTTCTGATCTTTGTCTTACTCCAAATCTATGTTGTTCATCTATGACTACCAGGCCTAAGTTATTAAACTCTATATTTTCCTGTATAAGGGCATGTGTTCCCACTGCAACGTTGATTTGCCCGTTTTTAAGGTTCTGATGAAGTTCTCTTCTGATTTTAACCCCATGTTTACCGACAAATAAGCCTACACTTATGCCAAGAGGTGTTAACCATTCTGTGAAGTTCTTATAATGCTGTTCGGCAAGAATTTCTGTAGGAGCCATTATTGCTCCCTGATAATTATTTTCTACAGCAGCAAGTAATGACATTCCTGCTACTACAGTTTTACCGCTACCTACATCACCTTGCAATAACCTTTGCATTGGTTCAGGGTTACTTAGGTCAGTTACTATCTCATTAAAAGCTTCTTTTTGCGCATTAGTTAACTCAAAAGGCAGTGATTTTATAAATTTATCAACTAAACCATCTTTCTTGATATTAAGCATAAGTCCATTAGTGCTTGATTTATACTGTTTTCTCATTAAGGCCAGACGTAATTGGATAAGGAATAATTCATCAAAAATTAATCTTCGTTTAGCTCTTTCTAATGATTCACTTGAATCAGGGAAGTGAATCTGTTTTATAGCTGTGACTTTATCAGTTAAGCCTAATTTTTCTATAATATATTCAGGTAAAAAATCGTTTATTGTATTTGAATAAACTTCAATTGCATTATAAATAGCTCTTCTTAAGGTCTTGATATTCAGATTTTCAGTGAGGGCATATACAGGTACGATTCTGCCTACGTGAAGAGAATCTTTTTCTTCAAAATCTCCGCTTAATATCTCAGATTGGGCTTTGTCAATAACGAGTCTTCCTGTATAGCTGTCAAGTTTTGCGGTTCCTGATAGGATTATATTTGCTCCCTGGGGGTATTGAGATTTATATCTTTCCAGCATAAATTTATTTGCTTTACCATAGAACCAGCTAGCAGAGATTATGCCAGTATCATCAGTTACTTGAATGCTTATAATCGTTAAGTTTGAGCGTTTTTTGCTGGTAAAGACATTGGTAGATTTTATAGTACCAAAAATAGTCACTTCCTGACCTATTTTAAGATCTTTTATAGGGGTCCTCTCTGCATAATCAAGATGTTTCCTGGGATAATAATGCAGGAGATCTTGAGCAGTAAATATTCCAAGCTTATTGAGCAGGAATCCAACTTTAGGGCCTACTCCTTTAACATACATTACATCAACATCTTCAGGATTTTTATCAGATACTGTTTTTATTTTTTTAGCGGTTTCAGTGGCTTTTTCTTCACAGAACGGATTTTGTAAGTGTTTAATTAGCTGTTTGATAGATTTCATTCTGGTTGATAAATCAGCTACAGCATATCTTTCAAAAACATTATACAAATATTCCCATTTTGGATTATTGGGATCTATTTTAGCAATTTGCCTTAATTCATTATAAATAAATTTCGAAAAAGCGCATTTTTTTCCGACTATATCAATATAATGATGCTTAATTTCAACTTCTATAGCTTTTTTAATAAGATCAAGATTTTCTATTTTTTTAACTTCAGTCATACATAAATTTTCTAAGTTATTGTTGTTTGAATTCAGGAAAGATATACAACAATATTATAAAATGAATTGACAAGAAAGACTCGTGTTTAAATTAATGGTAGATATTTTAGCTTTGTGTTTGTGGTTTATCTAATTCTATGCCTTGATTTGAGTTAGGTTCATTATCCTCATCTTCAAATTCAAAGTTCTCAAATTCTTCTGGAGGTGGTGTATGTTTACCTTTTATGTAGAATATACCACCAATAAGACTTGAAAATAATACAATTCCAAACCAGTAAATACCAAATGCAAGTGCAGTTGATGATTTAATTCCTATGAGTGATAGAAAATATATGTAAGTTCCCTCGCGAGGGCCTATTCCATTAAATGCTATAGGGATGAAGCCGGCCATTGCAGCCATTGGATATAGTATGAAATAATATGCCAGCGGGATATTTATCCCCATGGCTTGTCCGATAGTCACATGGATTGCGATAATTAATAAATGGAATAAGACAGACCAGTATAATGCTTTTACAAATATTCTTGGATTGGCCCAATAAACTTTTATATCTCTTAATAGAGTTCTTACCCATTTCTTTTTCTTCATATAAGGCAGAAATAAATATGGAAAAGTCGGAGTAATAATTATTGTTAACAACGACATAAAGCCCATAAAAGCTTTAGCTTCAAAAGGAACAGGATCACCAATTGGTGAAAATAGGGCTATTGTAGCCATCCATACGATAACTATGACTCCGGTATATCTTTCTGCAAGTACAGAGTATACAGCAGGAGCTTTTCTGGAATCTCCTTTTGCCAGATAATAGCATTTAGTTATATCACCGCCTACTGTGGTTGGCAGGAATAAATTGAAAAACATGCCGATAAAATAATAATCAAAGTATTCTTTTAATTTATTTTGAAATCCTGCAATTTGAGCAAGTAATTTCCATTTGTATGCGCTAAGTAATTGTCCTAATATATATAGAAATACGCCTAATATCAGGATTTTATGGTCTGTTTCTATTAATGATTCCACTATTTCAACAACATTAGAATTACGAAGAAGAAAATATATAAATATTATACTAATTGCAATTCTTAAAAATAACTTTAGAATCCGTCTTTTATTCACTAGTTATAAACCTCTTTAACTTTGTATATAGCTTTGTTTTGTGACTCATAATATGTTCTGATTTGTATTTCAGCAATTATGCCTGTACTTATTAGTTGAAATCCAGTTAGAATTAATAGTACACCAAGTAATAAAAGTGGTCTATTACCAATATTAGTTGAATAGATTATTTTATCAAATGCTAAATGTAAACAGATAGCTAGACCGGTAATGAATGAAAAAAGGCCTATTCTTCCAAATATATGAAGAGGTCTTGTCATAAATTTTTTAAGGAATACAACTGTTAAAAGATCCAGAATAACTTTAAATGTTCTAAAGATATTATATTTGCTTTTGCCGGATTTTCTTGCATGGTGCAAAACGGGGATTTCTGAGATACTAGCGCCCTCTATACTGGCAAGAGCAGGTATAAATCTATGTAATTCGCCATAGAGAGATAATTCTTTGGCTATTTCTGCTCGATAAGCTTTTAATGAACATCCATAATCATGTAAATATGTTCCTGTCATTTTGCTGATTAACATATTAGCTAGCATAGATGGGATTTTTCTTGTAATAAAATCATCCTGCCTGTTTTTTCTCCATCCGCTAACTACGTCATATCCTTCTTCAAACTTGGCAATAATTCTTGGAATATCAGCAGGATCATTTTGAAGATCTCCATCCAGTGTAATTATTATGCCTCCTGAAGCATAATCAAAGCCTGCTGCCATAGCTGCTGTCTGGCCAAAATTTCTTCTAAACCTTACTGCTTTTATAGTAGAAATCTCTTCAGATAAAGTTTTTAGTATTAAATGACTGCCATCAGTTGATCCATCATCGATAAAAATGATCTCAAACTTTCTATTAAGATTCTCTAAAACCTTTAATAATGATTCAGCAAGGACTCTTATGCTCTCAGCTTCATTAAAAACAGGTATTACAATAGATAAATCTACTTTTTCTGTTGTAATATTCATATAATTTTGAATCTGGGCTTGAGCCATTTCGTAACCTCTTTTATGGAGATGTAATGTTAATATTTGAAATTAAACTGTATCTTGCCCCTTTTCTTACAAGGTAAAATTTAGTGTTAGCTTGAATTTCATTTAAATCTTTATTTCTTGCTGCTATTAAAATTGGATTTTGGTTATTTAAAATCTCAGTAAGTTTGTCTATACTTGGTATGTCAATTATTTTATGTCGTGAGTAAAATACAATACTTGGTTTTGTTAAGTTATAAGTAACAAGCTTATTATTAAATAAAGGCAGACTTTTTGAAAGTGTTATGTAATTAATCAGGTCTTTTTGTCCTGAATTATAAACAATGTGTACAATATTGTTTATTGCGACCGAAGTTATAACTGACATCAGGATTATAGTTGTTATAAAAGCCTTAATTTTATGATTTTTCTTTAGATAAAACAGCATAAAAATAGGAATAACCATAAATATTATTATAAAAATTGGATTAAAATGAGCAACATGTAACTTTTCATCTCTGGGTAAAAGCAAATTTAATCCAAATGTTGCTATAAGTCCCATGATGAAGCAAACTGCAGTAAAAACTTTAGCTGATAAATTGATCATTTTCGTATTTTTATTATTTTGAATAAAATCATTCCACATGTTTCCTGTTAATAATGACATAGCAGGAAATAGGGGAAGTATGTATGTTATTAATTTGGCTTTTGAGACACTAAATAGTGCAAGCATAGATATAAACCACATAATACTCAATGTAATGATTTTTGACTTATTATCAGCCTCTTTGAGCAAGGCAAAGTTGAGTTTTTTAAATTCTACTTTAGAGTTAACAATATGTTTACATAAATTGAGAATTTCTTTTATGGCTATGGGAATAAAGTAAATAGCCCAGGGGAAAAACCCTATAAAAATGACTGCAAAATAGAAATAAAACGGTTGTTGATGTTGAATGAAATCTCCTGAAAATCTGGAGATATTATGTTTAATAAAGAAATAATCAGTAAAAGCTCTACCATGCTCTGCAATAATTGCGTAATACCAAGGAATTACAGCTAACGCAAATATTATAAAACCAGGTATTGTAAATTTAGGATTTAAGCTTTCTTTTAATTTCCCTGTAAGAATTAAATATGGAATAAGCACTATACCTGTTAATATGATTCCTAAAGGGCCTTTAGTCAATACTGCTATTCCACAGAACAGATAAGCAAGCCACCACCAACATTTTTTAAATGAGCTTTTAGAAAATGTTGCTAATATTGCAGAATATATAGTTGCAGATACAAAAAAGATGAGTGTCATATCTGTAATTGACATCCTGGCCATTGCAATAAATTCAAGACTTGTAGCTAATATTAATGAGCTGATTAGTCCAAATGATCTTGAAACAGTTGTTCTTCCAAAATAATATGTAAATAAAACCAGAGCCGTTGCTAATAATGCTGATGGAAATCTTGCTGCAAATTCTGAAATACCAAAAAATAAGAAAGAAATCATGACTAACCAGTAAAAGAAAATTGGTTTATCAAACCTTAATTCATAGTTAAAGTAAGGTGTAATCCAGTTTGAATTTGCCAGCATTTCTCTTGCAGCTTCAGCATATCTTGGTTCATCAACATCAATAAGTTTGTAGCTGCCAAGCTTAAAGAAGAAGAAAAAGGAGCATACTAATAATAGTAATAATATTATGGATGATTCTTTTTTGAATATTTTCATATATAACCTTGATTATTAATAAATTTAGACTGTTCTATAGGTTTTAATAAGCCTATAGAACAGTCTAATTAAAAGGAATTGAAATTTAAAGAAATTAAGCTAAATTTTTTACCAAATCTTCATTAGGGTTTACAATTAAAGTCTTTTCATTTGAATAAGTTACATACCCTGGCTTTGAATGTGGAGGTTTTTTGAGGAATTTTCTTTTTACATAAATTACAGGGACATTTGATGAGTTTTTTGCCTGACTGAAGTATGCAGCAATATTTGCAGCTTCTTCAATGGTTGTTATAGGTATTTCAATATTTTCCTGCGGAACTTTAATAAGTACATGAGAACCTGGAATATTTTGTGTATGAAGCCACATATCATTTGGAGAGGCAACTTTTGATAATATATACTCATTTTGCCTGTTATTTTTGCCTACATAAATTTTATAACCAGCTGTTGATGTATATTCAGTTAAGCTAAACCCTTCTTTTTTAACTTTTTCTTGGGGTCCTCCCTGCTTTTTTAATGCTTTAAGAATATTCTGGCCTATTAGTTCATCTTTAATTTGCTTTAATTCTAAGATTGTATCTGATTGATTTATAGAAACTTCAATAGTTTCAAGATAATTTAACTCATCTTGGACCTGGATAAGTAAGTTCCTGCTTATTCTAGAGGCTGTTTTTGCTTTATTATAAAGTTTATAATATCTTTGAGCGTTAGCATTAGATGATTTGGCTGGATCAAGCTGAATGACTACAGGTTGGTCATCTTCATAAAAGCTAATGAGTTCTACTGAATCTTGTCCAGGATAAATTTTGTGCAGGTTTGCCATTATGATATCAGCATATTGTCTGTATTTTTCTGCTTTTTCTTCTGATTCAAGATTTTTTTTATGTTGGGATAATTTTGCTTTTTCTTTTTTTATTTCTTTTTTTATGATTGTTAAAAGTTCTGATTTTAATCTGGTAAAGGCATCACGATAATATTGATAACCAAAATACAAGTCGACCATTGAATTTACGGAATTAATTTTCTGCCATTCTATATCAGAATTTATGCTTATTAATGAAAATAGTTTTTTATCTTTACTTATAGATGGATTCAGGTTTTCCAGTTTTAGTGTTTTTACGGCTAAATGATATAAATTACTGATTTTTTCTCTAGAAATAGCTATTATTTTATCTTTTTCAATATCAATTTCTGTAGCTTTACATAATTCTGTAGCTAAGGCGAGGCTGATATAATTAAAGTTTTCATTTAGCCAAACATTTATTGTCGAAGGTATAGCCATAGTATGAGTGTAAAACTCTGCTTCAGATATTTTCAATAAATCCATTTTTTTAGGTTTTGGAGGATAAATATATGGCAAACCTCCTGCTACTTCTCTTTCTCTGCTTTTTTCAGGGCCAATATGGTGAGCGCTGCCAAGAATTACATTTGTTTCATAATTATATAGAATAATATTACTATGTTTACCCATAAGTTCGCAGGCTAAAACAAGCGGAGCTTTTTCTCCTAATTCGTTATAACTGTCAAAGTATAATTCCAGAATTCTTTCATATTTTGGCTGTTTAACAGCTTTAATTTTAGCTCCTTCCATATGTTTTCTTAGCAGCATACAAAACATTGGCGGCTTTTGTGGAATTTCAATACTTCTATACGCTTCTCCCTCTTTAGTTAGAAGAGCTAAATGAGGGTATTTGGGGTTAATGCATATATAAAGCTTATAATTTTTTCCTTGCGAACGGATTCCAAGAAGTATCTCATTTCTTGAAGGCTGCTGAACTTTTTGAACTCGACCTGAGGCTAAAATAGGCTCGAGTTCATTTAATAATACTTTTAATGTTAGTGAATCAAAATTTATCATCGTTTTAAATCTGTTTAAATTAACTCCCCAATACATTTTGTCAGATTATATTGAATAATATCAAGTTATTGGGATTTATCCATAACTTTAACTCGTGTGCTGCATTTGGGATATGAGCCTAAAAACCTATATAAATTGACAAAAGGTGCTATTTTTCCAATGGTTTTTTGTACGTTATCGTCTTCGATATGACCATCAAAATCTATAAAGAAAGTGTATTCTCCAAAAATCTTTTTTGATGGTCTTGATTCTATATAAGATAAATTCAGGTTATTTTCTTTAAATGCAAGAAGCACGTTTACCAGAGACCCCGGTTGATTACATAATGATACAGCTATCGAGGTTTTATCATTTCCGGTTGGTTTTGGTAAGTAAGAACTGAGACATACAAATCTTGTTAAGTTATCTTTCTCATCGTTAATATCTCTTGCCAGGATATTTAGTTCGTATACTTCAGCGGCTTTATATGATCCTATGGCTGCATAATTCTCAGGTAAATCTGACAGCTGTTTTACAGCTTCTGAAGTGCTTGGGGCTGATAATAGTTCAATATTATCAAAGTTTTTTGAGATAAAATTCTGGCATTGAGCAAGTCCTTGCGTGTAAGAAATAATTTTATCTATATTTGATAGATTATTTGATTTACTTATAAGACAGTGAGATATTGGAATAATTATTTCCTGAGTGATTGTTACTCTTGATGTGGTTTTAATTAAGGTGTCAACAGTTTCTCTGACAACCCCTTCTATAGAATTTTCTATTGGAATAACCCCAATAAACTCGTTATGCTTATCAACAGTCTCAATAACTTTTATAATAGAAGATTGCGCCATAGGTTTAAAATTATCGTATCCAAGTATTTTAGCTGCTTTTTCTGCGGCTATTTCAGAATACGAACCTTCTGGCCCAAGATACGTAATGGTTTTTCCGATCATTATTTTTTCCTCAAATATTAGAAATTTTTTAATTAAGTGTAATTTAATTATATCTTTGAAATACGGAAATAAACCTATATTTTAAAATTATTTATCCATATAATATAGCAATTTTTTTTATTGAGAGGATTTATTAGTATTGAATAATATTATATTAAAAGGGACATAAAATGAATAATATAAGTGCTAATCCTGTTGCTTCTCGTTATTCAGCAGTTATGCCGAAAAATCTTAATAGTAAGGAAAGCCCACAGACTAAACTTGATGATACCAAATATGACAACTCACAGGTTCGGGATAATTATGGTCGTTATATTGCCTTTAAAGCTAATTTAAAACCTGTTCAGAATAACAATAATGACCCAACTCCTGTTAAATTAAACAAATTAAGAGATGAAATGAAGAAGGAAAATATAGATGTCTTGCTTGAGATGTCTACAGACAAGTATTTAAATGAAAATGTAGATAAAAATCAGAGTCAACGTGTATATATAAGTGATTTTACCGGTTCAGCCGGTGATGTAATTATTACTCCTGACAAAGCTCGTTTGGTGGTTGATGGAAGATATCATATTCAAGCTGATCAACAGGTAGATCGTGAATGTTATGAGGTTGAAAAAGCGGGGATTGATAAAGAAGGAAAGCCTGTACCAGGTGAATCCTACTCTGATCGTTTTATTAAAGTATTATCACAATTATCACAAGAATCTTCACCTAAAACTTTAAGGGTAGGCTACGACCCTAATAAAATCAGTGTTTCCAGAATACGTTCTTTAGATGAAAAATTTAAAAACAATGGCTCAAAAATAGAGTTAGTTCCAACAACTGACAACCTGGTTGATAGAATCAGAAATGATAAGCCAGTAGAAAAAACAATACCTGCAAGAGAAGTTCCTCTTGAATTTGTTGGTGAGTCATCGAAAAATAAATTGGAAAAATTAAGAGATCAGCTTTCTAAAGCAGGAGCAAATGCTACTATTGTTACTGACTTAAATGACGTAGCATATATTACGAATTTACGTGGTAAAGATATTGATTATAGTGTTGTTTTTAAGTCAAAAGCATTTATAACCAAGGATAAGGCCTTTGTTTTCTGTAGTCCTGAAGTAATATCACCAGAGATTAAGGAAAAATTTAAAGGTGTAATTGAGTTTAAACCAGAAGATATGTTTGAAGACACTATAAAAGAAGCCGTATCTTCATCCAAAGAACCTGTAAACATTGCTGTTCCATTAAGTACTACGAACTGCGATACCTATAACAAGCTGCAAGAAGTGGTAAAAGATAAAGGAAGTCTTATAGAAATAAATGAAAGTCCAGTTTCTGAAATGCGCGCTATTAAAAATGAAAAAGAGCTGGCAACTATGCAGGATGGAATAACCAGGACAGATAAAGCTGTTAATGAAGTTATTAATTGGATAAATAAAAAAGTTCAGGATAATGAGATTATTACAGAGAAAGATCTTGAAGATAAAACAAGAGAATCTCACTTTAAATATGGGGCCAATGATCTGAGTTTTGAGATAATACCTGCAACCGGGGCTAATGGAGCAATAATACATTATTCAAGTGCGGATCCTAACAAAGTAATACAGAAAGGTGAATATGTATTATTAGATACAGGTGCATATTATGAGCCAGGTTATGCCACAGATTTAACTCGAACCTGGATTGCCGGTGGTGAAAAAGCTGAGCCTACAGATGAGCAGAAAAAGATTTATACACTTGTTCTTAAAGGATCATTAAGAGGTTTAAATGCTGAATTACCTCCAGGAACAAAAGGCACTGATATTGATAAGACTGTTAGAAAGCCTATAAATGACGAAGGATATAATTACCTGCATGGTACAGGGCATGGTATAGGAATTCAGTGTCATGAATCACCTTCTACCTCTTCAGAGATAGAGTTAAAAGAAGGCATGGTCTTCTCAATTGAGCCTGGAATATATATAAAAGACTGGGGTGGTGTTAGATTTGAGAATCTTGTGACAGTAATCAAGCATCCTGACCCTGAAAAGGCTAAAGAAGGTTGGCATAAAATTAAGAGTTTATCCTATGCCCCAATAGATCATAATTTAATAGACAAAAAGCTTTTAAATGAGCAAGAATTACAATGGGTTAAGGAATTTGATAAAAAATCCGAGGAAATAACAGGTTAATAATTTCTTGTTAAGTTTAAACTTATATAAACCTTAATATAACTCTGACAGAATTCTTTGTTAAAGCCTAAAAATAAACTTTAGGCTATTAACTTATTTTGCCTTAATGGATATATAAAAATATTGAAATTAAATATAGAATTCTCAAACATCAGTATTTTTTGTAAAATAAATACTGATGTTTGAATGTAGTAAGGTGGTAAATATGGTAAGACCCATTAAATTTGGAACAGATGGCTGGAGAGCAATTATTGCTGAAGATTTTACTTTTGATAATGTTGAACTTGTCACAAAAGCTATAGTTTCATATATTAAAACAAAATATGATCTGTCTAAACCAGTCATAATCGGTTATGACACAAGGTTTTTAGCGGACAAATTTGCTTTAAGAGCAGCAGAAATATTAAATGAATATGGTTATAACGTACTAATTACAGATAAAGATGCACCAACACCTGTAGTTGCATATTCAGCAAAAAACCTTGATACAGCAGGGGCTTTAATGTTTACGGCAAGTCATAATCCTCCTGAATATTGTGGAATTAAGTATATTCCTGATTATGCAGGTCCGGCTACGCCTGATATTACAGATGTTATAGTTGAAAATGTTAAAAGACTCCAGCAAGGTGATGAAAGTGTTATCACATCTATAACAGTTAAAGGAAAAACAGAATACTTTGATCCTAAACCTGCTTATTTCAAATGGGTTAAAGGTTTAATTGATTTTGACAAGATCAAATCTGCAAATATAAAAGTTTACTTCGATCCGTTATATTCAACAGGTAGAGACTACTTTGACGGATTGTTAGAAGAAGCTGGCTGTAATGTTACTACTATTCATAACTGGAGAGACCCATTATATGGTGGTGGCATGCCTGAACCTAAGGAAAAATTTCTTGGGGATTTAATAAAACTAGTAGTGGAAAATTCACCGGCACTTGGTTTTAGTTGTGATGGGGATGCAGACAGATTTGGTGTAATTGATGAAAAAGGAAAATATATTACTCCAAATGAGGTTATAGCAATTTTATTCAAGCATTTAGTAAAAAATAAAGGAAAAAAAGGTTCTGTTGTAAAAACAGTAGCAACAAGCCAAATGATAGACAAAATTGGTGAAAGATACGATGTAAAAATTCATGAAACCCCTGTTGGATTCAAATATGTAGGCCAGATAATGAGGCAGGAAGATGTCGTAGTCGGTGGTGAAGAATCTGGTGGTTTGAGTATTTGGGGGCACATTCCTGAGAAAGATGGAATTGTAGCTAATTTATCAATCCTTGAAGCTGTAGCTTATGAAGGAAAGCCTCTTTATGAAATAGTTGAAGATCTTAAAAATGAGATTGGCGTTCATTATATTAACTATAGATTGGACCTTCATTTAACTGAACAAACTAAAGAAGCCGCTATGAATATGTTTAATAACAATCCTCCTAATGAACTTGGCGGAATGAAAGTTAAAAATATAAGCAAACTTGATGGTGTCAAATTATATTTTGATGATAATAACACCTGGATGTTAATCAGGCCCAGCGGTACAGAGCCTTTATTAAGAATATACTTTGAAACAGATTCACAAGAAAAACTTGATAAATTGGCTGAAGATACAAAAAAGAAGATCGAGAATATATAAAACTAGTAAATGCCCTTTATAGGGCATTTACTGTATCTTTTAATATATATTAAGTTGCGCAATAAGCTTTATACATGGGGCCTTTGGGGCAAATCAGATTTATTTCCTTCCTGAAATTAGCAATAATTGTCCTGCTTTATTTTTATAAATATAGATTTCGCTGGTTGTGTTAGGAAGGAATTTATATTGTGATAATTGGGACGCAAAACACAAATTTTGAAAGGAACTTTCTGTTAAGCTCTGGAAATAAACCAGGTAACAAGCCTATAGCAGCTAATATGCCTGATGACCAATATGTAGGTTTTACAGGAAAAGCAGATAAAAAGTCTAAAGAAGAGCATGTTTAAAGACCACCGCATAACTCAAATATTAAAAAAACCCAAAAATTGGTAGCTGTTTTTTATGAATAAATTTTGATTT
>Ga0156398_1042_pt1 | contig 13786 bp, 10 predicted proteins | sample RifOxyA3_FD_108042 | JGI IMG/M metagenome (GOLD analysis project Ga0156398, IMG submission 108042) | Candidatus Melainabacteria bacterium RIFOXYA12_FULL_32_12 | reverse complement strand
ATTTTCATCACCTGACTTTTTGGATTCTCTGCGAAAAATAGTTTTTATCCTTGCACTTAACACTTTTGGACTAAATGGTTTTGTAATATAATCATCAGCTCCAACTTCTAACCCTGTTACAATATCTAATTCTTCCCCTTTAGCAGTAAGCATAATAATAGGAATATGTTGAGTATCTGAATTATTCTTCAGGATCTTACATACTTCAAAACCGTCTAAATCCGGTAACATTAAATCTAATATGACAAGATCAGGTAAAAAATCGTTTGATCTTATAAATTTCAGGGCCTCTCCACCAGAAATTACGCCACTAACCGAATAACCTTCTTTAATAAGATTATATTTAAGCAATTCCAAGATATCTTCTTCATCTTCAACAACTAAAATATTTTTCTTAGCCATTATATTTATCCTTACTTGACTAAATCAAGAATACAGAATTTATAAAAGCAGTATAACATAAACCCCATAGCTATTATAACGATATCTATACATTAATTAACTTAAAATACCAATATTTAAACTGAATAAATATTATCCGAACATATTAAAAACTTAGTCTTAAAAGCTAGGTGTAAATTAGATAGATTAGCTATTAACTATCAGAATAATAGTTAATATAATTTTGAATCTTGATAGTAAGTAGATTTATAAATCAATTTTGAGTTAATAATGATAAAGTTAAAGAGTCCTTGGTCAATAATTGTACCGATAATAATTATATTAGCGATAATTATTATAATTCTCTATTTTCTGGCAATTCCTAGATTAATTGATATCGAACAACATAAACCTCAGATAGAAAAAGCACTGGAAGAGAGAATTGACCTCCCCGCCACGCTAGGAAAAATGGAAACCTCCTTAACTGCCGATCTGGGAATTAGAGTTCGCTTTAAATCTATTGATATCAAACATTCTGATCAAAAAGATTTTATATCTACAGGTCCAGTTTATATAGAAATAGCCTTACCTTCTTTACTCAGAAAAAAAGTGGTTATCAGAGAAATCAAAAGTGAAAGACCAACACTTTACCTTGCAAGATTACAAAACGGTAAATTCGATATAGAACAGTTAATTCCGGAAAGAAAGGAAAGACCCGAAGAATATGAGGTTATCTTCAGAAATACAAATATTATAATTAATAACTACAGGTTATATTTCAAAGATCAATTCATTGAACCAGCCCAAAGTTACACAATTATAGGACAAAAAATCAGAATAAATGACCTGGATCCTGACAAATTCATCAGAGTAGCAGCAAAAGGCCAGATTGTAGTACCTAATAAAACAAATACTATATTTGATTTCATATTTGCCACAGAACTTCCCATAGAAGAACAAAAACTTTGGGAAAATGAGCTAACGCTAAAAGGTGAAATTAAAAACATCTATCCTGATATGTATCTGCCTTATATAAACAAATATACTCCTTATCAATATTCAGCTATATCCGGCTTAGGGGATTTAGAATTCAATATTAATATGACAAAGTCAAGATTAATACCTAATACATTCTCTATTGAAAGCACATTTAGAAATCTTGCTGCAAAAAACAAAATAATTTTTAACTTACCTAACACTACAAAAATTATACTCAGAGGAAATGTTAATAGAGATAGTCTGGTATTAAGAGATGCAAATATTAGAAGAGAAGATGTAAGAGCCAGATTACAAGGTAATATTAATAACTATAGAACTAGAAATAGGATTTTGGATTTAAGATTAAATGTAGATAGAACCAGAATTTCCTCCTTGGTTTCCCTATTTCCACAAGGACTTAATCTACCTACAAGACCTTTAGCTGTCCTTCAAAAATATAATGTTAAGGGCAATTTATGGGTAGATGTAGCAATAAAAGGTAAACCCCAAGATTTAGATTTATTCGGCAACTTAAGATTTAATGAATTTTCAATGATCGTAGATTCAAAAAAAATACCTAAAGGTAGTGGCAGAGTTGATTTCAAAGGCAAAACTTACGCTATTGATGCAAGAGCTTTTGTTGATCCTACAGGATTTATAAAAACTACAGGAACCATAACTCCTTCGTTAAATAAATTAAATCTAAATGTAATCTCAAATTCTATAGATCTGGCTGAAGGTAAAAGATTATTACTTGCAATCAGTGACATATTCGGCTTTCCACTTGGTCCTGTAGCTCAAATTGCTGCATCAGGTAGAGGAAAAATCGATATTAATGTTAGTGGCCCGTTTGATAATATTAATCTACAAGGATATTTAAATTTTATTAATGCTCTGGTAAGTCATCCAGGCCTTTCAAAAAATGCTCACGATGTGGTAGGATTTATAAGATTCAGAGGTAACAGGGTTATTTACGACAATATTAAAGGATTTATCGAGCAATCCAGAGTAATTGCCAACGGATATAGTACTCTAGATGGCTTTAGTAATGTCAAATTAACGTTCTCTGAACTAAATCTTACCACAGCACACCAATTAATCCAGAATAGTCGACTGCTTGTAGAAGTGCAAAGTATTTTAAGAGATGTAAGGAATACGTCCGGCATAGCAGACGTTATAATATATTTAACTGGGGGGCCACGAGCTGTAGCTGCAAGTGGAAATATTATATTTCAAGGAGCTTCTCTCAGCTATGCTGGTCTGACACAACCAATAAGAGATTTAGTCGGACAACTAAGATTTGACCCACAAGGAGTATTTTTAAACAGCTTAAGAGGCAGAATTGCTCAAAGTCCAATAACAGCAGAAGGAACTGTTAGAGGAGCAATTGTAAATATAAATATATCATCTCCAAGATTAGATCTATTCGCTATAAGACAACTAATCCTGACAAGCCCTTTTTTAGTCACAGCTAAAGATGCGCTTCAAGATTTTACTTCGCTATCTGGGTTTGCTGATACAAGACTTAAGCTTGCAGGCAGAATCGATGAAGAGTTATTTCAGACCCTTCAGCTTGATGTCATTAATGCAGTTTTTCAACACAGACAAGCTGGATTTCCTGCAAGAATAACAGGAGGAAGGATTTTTCTAACACAAAACGCTATTTCGTTCAGAAATATTAGAGGAGTAGCACTAGGGGCTACAATAAGATTGACAGGAATAGTAACAGGACTGCCTGCACAGCTTAATCCTCAACTTAATATAATTGTTAGAAATCTTCCATTTAATAGAATCAGACAAGTAGCTCAATCACCCCTTGTTACACAGGATATCAGACAGATTCTTGATGAATTTACAGATTTAAGAGGTCAAATTAACGCTAATATTAGACTTTTACCTCAAACATACAGTGCTAATATTGGTTTTAATGAAACATTTGCAATATACCAGCCTGCTGATCTACCCATTGAAGTAAGTACAGGAAATTTAATTGTCACACCTCAAACAATCACACTTGAAAATTTATACACTATTTTATCTAATTCTTTCGTTTATTTAGATGGATTAATAAATAATTATCGAACTGAACCGGTATTGGATCTCCTAGCCTCAGCAAGAGTGAGCTCAGATGACATAGATGAATATATAAATCAATATTTAGAAGAACCCATAGTAGCAGAAGGGGCTATTCCCATAACAGCTCTAGCTCAAGGACAACTCGATGACTGGAGACTATCGGCTCAAATGACCTTACCAATAGGAACATCTTTATATTACAGAGAATATATCGGTTTACCTCAAGACAGGATCAGGGTTGCGAGTCTAAATGCAGAAGGAACACTAAACAGGATTGAGGTAGAAAATCTAGAAATTGCAGTAGGAGACGATATTACAAATGTAGGGCTTTCAGCATCTCCTTTACCCAATATTGCAACCAATTTAGAACGATTATTAGCCGCTCAAGGAACTATAAATGAACTACAAACAGAAGAACCTGTTTTTGAGAACTTCATAGTAACAACCCCAAATCCTCTGGATATTACCTTAATAAACCCAGTTATAGAAGATCAAACACAAAGAGCATTGTTTACATCAGGGGAATTTACAGCAAGAGCATTGCTTGAAGGCAATGTCTTTTCTCCTCAAGTGACTGGTAACGCTGCATTAAATGATGTACTAATTACAACAAGACAAACACTTATTGATTACGCAAACCTTGAATTTAACGTTGATAATATTATATTAACTGACAGCAACATAAATATAGCCGGTTCCCCAATGAGAGTAGCAGCAATAGCTGATACTGATTTTACTCGGCCTGTAACTATTCAAGAAATGTCAATAAATTCATCCTCATTTAATGTAGATGAGATAACAGAGGCATTAAGACAGCCTGAAGAACAAATAACAAGAGAAGAAGAGGAGATAGCTCCTATTGTAGTTAATAGAGGTATATTAGTAGCAAACGAATTAATTATAGGCGATCTAATTACAACAAATTTCTCTTCCTGTTTTAACTTTGGGCCTGACTGGATACTTAATATGCCAAATATAGCTTTTGAATCATCAGGAGGACAAGCAGAGGGTAGACTATCATACAATATACAAACAACTGAATTAATAAGTAATCTTGCAGTTCATGGCATGCAGGCTAATGCTGTGGCCACCACTTTCCTAAGCACACCAAACGAAGTTTATGGAACATTAGAAGGTACAGCAGAATTTCGCACTCGAGGAAGGACAAGACAAGAATTAATAGCTAATGCCGATGGATTTGCAGACTTCTTAATTGTTGACGGACGGCTTGTCAGGCTTGGATCCCTTGAATATCTACTAAGAGCAGCAAATATTCTCCAAAGTGGAATAACAGGTTTAACTCTCAATAATATAATCGATGTTATTGCCCCAAGAGAAACTGGCACTTTTGAGGAACTCGGAGGAACATTAACAGCTTTGGATGGTATATTAACAACTGATAATTTATCTTCACGAGGTGAAAACCTTAGCCTTTTCCTTGAAGGTGAAATGGACATGCTTACAAATTATGCTGACATCACAATACTTGGCAGATTATCCAGGAGAATCGCTGGCTTATTAGGCCCAATAGGTAATATTTCAATTGGCACATTCATAGACATAGTTCCAGGAACAGAAATTCTTGATATAATTCCTGGTTTAGGACTTATACCATTCCTCGGTCTTGGAGAAGAAGGCGAAAGATTCAGAGAGTTTATTGTTGAGATTGAAGGCAATTTATATGATCCAAACGCTGTAAGAAACTTCTACTTTGTTGACTAATTATATAAGCACTAGCTTTTTATGAATCTATTACGGAAAGTTTCAAAAACAGTCTCTCCAATTACATCAAAATCCCAATTTATCATTGCTGAAGTATTCATCAATGATGGAATATAGCAGGTATAACAGGGTTTTGTTGCAAGATGATTAAAAGCCTCATCAAATCCAACTTCATGTATATTTTTAGCATCAAAAACTCCCTGCATGCCTTGACAAGGATAAACTCTACCATCTTCATCTATTACTATTTCATATATACCATACTGACATTTTATAGCTTTTTCACCAAGTAAACACTTGGAATCTTTTTCACTAGCGAATTTTTGCCTGTAATCAAGAGGCCAATTTAATACATACTTTAAGATTTTGGATGTTGTAAAAATAGGATACCCTTTTTTCTTGTAATCAAGAATTTTATGTTGATATTCAGTAATTGCCTCAGTTGTAGGAGATAAATCCTCTTCTCCTAAAACCTCATCACCTTTAAACAGATAATTTATTCCCCATTCTATCTTATTTTCCTTGACAAATTCTGCCATAAAATCAAGATCATCAATTACATACTTTGTTATGGTGGAATTTATTCTAATAGGGGTATTATAAAGCTCTTTTACAACCTTTATTGACTCCATCACCTTATCAAAGGTACCTTGCCCTCTGATAATATCATTTCCTTCCCTATTTCCATCGAGAGAAAAACATATATTATCCAGCAATCCAATTTCAGATATTTTCCTTAATCTATCTGGGAATTGACCATTAGTAGATATAGCTGTAACAATTCCTTTTTTATGAATATATTCAAAAATCCCACCTAGATCTTTGTGAAGAAGAGGCTCTCCTCCCTGAATAAGTATATAACGTGTTCCACGCTTATGTAGATCATCAACGAGAGCTTTAATGTCTTCCAATTTCCAATCAGGAGTCTGTCTATCTGTATAATGGCCAAAACAATAAGCACATCTCAAATTACATCTACTATTAATTACTAAATTGACATAAAAAGGATACGGCTTTTTATTAAAAGCCCTTATTGAAAGCATATAATATAATATTCTTGCTCTATCCCATATTCGATCTAATTCAGTTCGCTTTTTCATAAACTTTACCTTTCAGATAATTCAGAATGTCTGCAGAAATTTGTTCCGGCTTTAATCCAAACTGTGCTCTTAAAAATTCCTGACTTCCTACTACATCTACATATCTATCAGGAATTCCAAATTTTTTAAAACGTACATTCAGGTCTCTTTCGGTAATTACATCAGAAACACTACTTCCCAAGCCACCAATGACATTATGCTCTTCTATAGTAACTATAAGTTTATATTGTTTGGCAGTTTCTTCAATTAAATTTTTATCAATAGGCTTAACAGTATGCATGCTTATTAAGCCAGGATTTAATCCTTGATGTGTTAGCATTTCACATACCGTATATCCTGTTTCAAGCATATTACCGGTTGTAATAATTGCAACATCATTTCCCTGTAAAACCTTAATACCTTTACCGATTTCAAATTTTGGAGATTGCTGATGTATAACTTTCTCGCCACTTTTACCTAAACGCAAATATACAGGCCCCTGCACTTCAGACATTTTCTGCATTGCTAATTCAACTTCAACTGGATCGCCAGGGCAAATAATAGTCATATTAGGTAAACTGTTTAAAACAGCAATATCTTCTATTGTGTGATGCGTTGCACCACCCGCTCCATATGTCAGACCTCCTCCAATACCAACAAGAAAGACCGGAAGGTTTTGAAAGCATAAGTTAACTCTTATTTGCTCGAAACATCTCAGCGTAATAAATGGAGCTATAGCATATGTGAAAACTTTTTTTCCACTTAATGCCAATCCTGCTGCAACACCAATCATATTAGCTTCTGATATTCCGATATTAAGATATCTATCAGGAAAAGTCTCCTGAAACTCATCAAGAACCTTATATCCTGTATCAGAAGTTATAAAAAACATGTTTTCATCTTTATGAAAAAGTTCTTTTAAATTTCTTGTAAATGCGTCTCTCATAATTTAATCTTCCAACTCTTCAAGATATGAACTAACCTTATCCTGCGGCACAAGGAAATAGTGCCATTTTAAATCATCTTCAAACTCAGAAATCCCTTTACCTTTCATAGTACGAGCTATAACTATAGAAGGCTTTCCTGATTCAAAAGGACTCTCCTGTAATGCTTCTTTTAGTTTATTTACATCATGGCCATCTGTTTCTTTTACAGACCAGCCAAACGCTTCCCATTTTGCTTTAAAAGTACTTATAGGTTGTATATTTTCAACTCTATCATATCCTTGCAAGTTATTGGCATCAATAACTACAACCAGATTATCCAATTTTAATTTTGAAGCCAGCATAGCGGCTTCCCAAATTTGCCCTTCCTGACATTCACCATCACCAATAACCACATAAGTACGATATTTTTTATTATCAGTTTTGGCAGCAAGAGCAATACCGACACCAAGAGATAAACCTTGCCCAAGGGATCCGGTTGAAGCTTCAATACCTGGTAATGCACCCCTTTTTGGATGACCAAAAAGGACACTATTATCTGTTAGATATCCTTCAAGTAATAATTTATCAAAAAATCCCTTAAAAGCTAAAGTTGTATATAATACAGTTGAAGCATGCCCTTTACTTAAAATAAATCTATCCCTATCAGGATCATCCGGCGTAGGAATATTCATAATATCAAAATACAGAACTGTTATTATGTCTACGACAGATAATGCAGGACCTATATGTGGCCCCTTTTGATGCATTTTTATGAGGACTTTTCTTATTTCATTTGCTGTATATGCAGTATCATTTTTGACTGTTTCCATAAAATACCCTATTTTTTTACCTAACTAGTAAGATCATTTAACCACTTTTCAAGTTCATCAGATTTTACGGGAACATTTCCCACCTTACCTACAGCAATAGATGATATTCCTGATGCTATAACAGAGGATTCCATTAAATTAGCACCAGCACACATAGCAAGAGATAACCCGGAGAGCAATGAGTCTCCAGCTCCCATTACATCAACAGGATTCACATTTAAAGCAGGAAAATGCTGAGATTTTACAAGTGTTGTACTCCCATTTGAAATCTTTTGATAAGAAACCAAGCCATTTTCACCAAGAGTAACCACAAGATTTTTAAGTTGAAGCTTTTCTAAAAGTGTCATTCCTATCTTCTCTAAACCATTATATTTATCATTTAGAGCTAATCTTGCTTCTCTTTCAGTTGGAGTTATGAGCTCATAATCCATAAATTTCCCAATATCTCCAACTTGACTGCTACTTTGAGAATCCCCAAATAATCTTATATTATGGACTTTAGCAAGTTGAGATATTTCATTTATTAAGCGAGGCGTAATTACACCATAAGCAAAATCACTTATAATTATACCATCAAGATCATTTACCAATGTCTTAACATAGTTTATTAATGAGCTTTCAAGCTTTTCATTAATATAATGCTCTTTTAATCTTGAAACTCTGAGAACTTTCTGCTTTCCAACCATATATCTAATTTTGAAGGTTGTTTCTCGTTCTTTATCTATAACTAGTTTTGTTGTAATTCCATCTTTTGCCAATTCATCCTTTACAAATTTACCAGATAAATCATTACCAATAACTGAAGCAAAATAGCAATTTGCGCCTAACGCTTTAATATGCCTTGCAATTACAGCCGCTCCCCCAACATAATCTTTACTTTCCAATTCTCTAATGTTAATAATTGGAGCTTCTGCACTCATACCTAATGCATCACAGACAACATACTGATCAACAATACTATCTCCAATAACAAGAATTCTTAAATTCCTAAAAGAATTAAAATATTCTACTAACTTATCTTTTGAGATTTTCTGCTTTTCAATAGCTTTATTTAATTGATGCTTATTTCTCTCCATTAAATCAAAGAGATTATTATCTAAAAAATCTGAAGTACTGTATTCGACCTGACCAGAGCTAAAGACTACCTTCCCTTTTAATTTTTTAATCAGATCAATCTCATCCTGAATAGCCCGTAAATATTTACTAAACTCCTCACCTCTAACATATATATCAGGCTCAATAGCTTTTATTACATCTAAAATTGAAAAATCATTAAATATAACTACTTTATCTACCTTTTGTAAAGAAGCTACGCCTCTTGCACGCTCTTCAGTATCAAAAAATACACCTTTATTTTTGTCTTCAAGCCAATTATATCCCTGAACAGCTACAATTAAACAATCACCTTGCTGTTTTGCAAATTCAAGAAATCTTAAATGCCCTGGATGAATAGTATTAAAATGCCCTTGACAAAGAACTATCTCCTGATTTTGAGCTTTTTGCTCCTGGACATATTCCTTTAATTGATCAATATTTACTATTTTTTGATTAATATCCATCTAAATTCCCGTTATATAAAATTCACATGTGCACCAGGATGATCCAATTCCCATAAATATCTATTTATCTCATCCATACGACAATTTTCTCTGCAATTTTGCGCATTCATTTTATTTCTAATAAATTCATAAGATTCTTTTCTTTTATCCCCTTCCCAGACATCCTGAAAGCTTTTCTCATTTATATTACCATAACAGAATTTCTCATTTTCCAGGAAGGAGCTACATCCGTAAACTTCACCATTAGCCATAATATATCCCCAGAAAAATGGAACAGCATTACATCTGGAATATCTCTCCTGATCATTTAATAGCTTATTAATTGTATGACTTCTAAAAATAACCTTGAAATCATCTGAATTAAAGGATTGAAGTTTTCTTTCAAGATATACATATTTAGAATAATCAATATTCTCATAAGTATGAGTAACACTAGATAAATGCTGAGAATATGGCTTAATAACCAAATAATCAAAGCCTAAATTCTGTACTTCTTTTGCTAATTCAAGAGCTGTATCAAAATTATCAGGCAATAAAAGCATTTGAGCTCCAAGTGTACAAGAATAATTCTTTTCTTTTTTTATGGAACTTGCTAATTTCATATTATTTATAGCTATATCAAAATCTTTCTCACTTGTACCATGGATTTTTGCATATGTTTCAGCATTTCCTGCATTTATACTTACTTTAATCCATTTGCAGTGTTTAACATAAACATTGGTAGTTTTTTCAGTAAAAGGAACTATATTGGTAGTTAAAGCTGTATCAATTCCAACTTTTGTACATTGCTCAATAAGTTCAGGAAGTTCTTTATATAAAGTTGATTCTCCTTCACCTGCAAACATAATACTTTTAACGCCAAGTTCAGCCATTTCAGATATTCTATTTTTTAGGATTTCATATGGAATTTTCCTGTGTTTATATCCAATATAATCTTTTGCACAAAACACACACCTGTGATTACAATATCCTACAGGAGATATCTCAAGATATATTGGATAAATCTTTTTAGCCTCTTCCCAATTATTATGACCTTGCTCCCATTGAGCAACTCTTTGAGGATGAAAAATTAATTTATGATTATCTATTCTATAATCCTCAGCCATACACGACCCCAACTATTATCTAATCAACCGTCCTTAATAAGACAGATACAACTTCTGACAATCTTTCCATTTCCTGATTACAAAAAAGGTCTGTCAGTAAATGGAGATAATAAGCATGCCCTGATTCTGCAAAGCTATATTCACCAGAATTCAAATAAAGATTATAATCTCCAAGTTTTCTTAGAGAATTATCTTCTTTAAACGCAGTAAAAGTAATTACCGGGCTGTTATCAAAATTTTCTTTAACATATTTAGCAGCATTTACAACATTTTTTGACGCACCTGAGCTGCTTATTGCAATCAGACCGTCTCCATTTCTCATTACCTTATTTAATATTTGCATATAAGCTTCTTCATAAGAATAATCATTACTAAAACAGGTTAGTAATGCGCCCTCTGTAGGCGTAAAAGATGAAATTGAAGCATTTTTTGTAAAGTCAGCAGCAAAGTGTGCAGCTATTGAAGCACTGGCACCATTTCCGAGAAAATAAAGATTTTTCCCTGTTTTTCTTAGCTCATTTAAACAAGTTATAACTCTAAAAAACCATTCTTCCTGACTAACTTTATCATCATTAATGGTAACTTCTGCATTTTTTACTATTTCAAAAAAATTATTTATATGATGCTCTATTTTATTCTTTAATGCCATTTCTCACTCAGGTTTCTTGTATCAAATATTAGCCCTTTATCATAATTTAATCTTACCATAAAATATCTTTCTGAAGAGTCTATTGCACAACGATATCCTGTTAAGGGGAAACCATATAATGCATTTAGCTCTACCAGTTTAGAAAAGACATCTTTTGGAAAGTCACTCTTGCCTTCAGGAATTATGCTTAATATTTCTTTATTGAAGCAATATAATCCTGAATTAACCCAATTTTGCTTTTTATCTTTTATTTCATTTTCAGAAGGTCTTTCTAAAAATTTTACTACCTTATTATCATCATCCATTTCAACAATACTGTTGGATTTAATCCTTTCATGAACAATAATTGAAGCAATAGCATCTTTTTTAGATTTATGAAAATCCATTAATTCTCTATAATCTTGATTTGTCACTATATCCCCATAAAGAACAAGAAAGTTCTCTGACTCCGATAAAATATTTTCAACTTTCTTAACAGCACCTGCTGTTCCCAATGGAACATCTTCATAGCTATAAACAATTTCCACTCCCCATTTTCTACCGTCTCCAAAATAAGAAGTTATCTGATCTGCAAGGTAATGAAGATTTATGATTATTCTATTTATGCCAGATTTCTTTAAATTAATTATGGTATGCTCCAAAATTGGCTTATCTCCAATTTTAAGCATTGGTTTAGGAGTATTTTTAGTTAATTCATTCAACCTGGTACCAAAACCGGCGCATAAAATCATTGCCTGAGTCATCTTAATATCTCCTTTAGTTCAGAAATATTATTGACAACAAAGTCAGGAGCTATATTATCCGAGATATTAAGGTCAGTCTGAATCATTTTTTCAGTATGTTTACCTGTCAAACACTGAATTGTTTTACAACCAGCCAAATAACCGGCAATTATGTCAGAAAATCTATCACCAACCATAAAACTGCTGTTAAAATCTATATTAAACTCTTTCTGTGCCTCCAATAACATACCATGCTTAGGTTTCCTGCAATTACAGGCCATACGATATTCAGAGATATTTGCATCAGGATGATGAGGGCAATAATAGATTTTATCAATTTTAGCATTTTTATTCTGATTTAAGATTAATTGCTGAAATTCCTGATTCAACTTAATTAAATCTTCTTCCTGAATCAATCCTCGAGCAACTACAGGTTGATTGGTAATTACAAATATTTTAAACCCCAGATTACGACAATATGCAATGATATCAGCAGCATAATCATATAAATTTATTTCATTAATATCTGTAATATAATCATTATCAACGTTTAAAACGCCATCCCTATCAAAAAAAATAGCCTTATTCATATTATTTCCTAGGATAAATACTTAAACCAAGTCTTTGTAGCTTCTTGTATAGAATCTTTATCCCATACAGGGGCTTCCTTCCAGTAATCAATGTTTTCTAATATCCTTCTCACACCTTCTTCAATGGATACCTTTGGCGTCCAGTTTAGACTTTTCTTAATTTTTGAAATATCAGCATAAGTACAATCAGGTTCACCAGGTCTCTTAGGAATATATACGACATCCCCATCCAACAATTCTACAATTCTGTTTACGCTATATGTATCATCACTACCGACGTTCATAACCTCATTTACTATATCCGACTTTGCAGCTGTAAAAAATGCATCTGCAACATCAGTGACATAAGTAAAATCTCTAGTTTGAGCACCATCTCCAACAACAGTGAATGGTTTATTAGCAAGCTTTTGAGCTAAAAATACGCCAAACACAGCACCATAAGTTCCTGAAGTCCTAGATCTGGTACCATAGACATTAAATAATCGTAAAGCTACAACAGGAAGTTTATAAACCTTGCCCCAATGCATTACATACTGCTCTGCAATGTTTTTTGTTAAAGCATAAGGGTATTGAGGTCTTATTTCGGCAATTTCAGGAGTTGGATAGACATCAGGAATTCCATAGCAAGATGATGATGCCGCATATAAGAAGCGTTTAACGTTGTGTTTTACAGAAGCCTGAAGCACATTTACAGTTCCATCAACATTAGATCTATGATAATTAATAGGTTTTTCTATTGAAGGAACTATATCAGCAAGAGCAGCAAGATGAAATACCCAATCAATATCCTCAAAATAAGGGGCAATTTTATCATATTCAACTATATCTGCTTCAATTAATCTTAAGTTTGGATTATCTTTATGATGCAGAAGATTTTGAGGTCTACCTGTAGAAAAATTATCTAAAACAGTGACATCGTGGCCTTCATCAAGTAACAAATCAACCAAATGTGATCCGATAAAGCCCGCCCCACCAGTTACAATAATCTTCATTGATTGAGAATTACACATTTCCGACTCCCGATAATATTATATAAAATTAACGTGCATAGGTGGATTTCCTGACGTTTCAGATAACTCCGCTTTGCCTAATTTAAAATCCCACAAAAACTCATTTACTTTATGCTGAAGACATAAGGTTCCACAATCTTTTCTGGCATCGAAATCCT
>Ga0156398_1041_pt1 | contig 13796 bp, 9 predicted proteins | sample RifOxyA3_FD_108042 | JGI IMG/M metagenome (GOLD analysis project Ga0156398, IMG submission 108042) | Candidatus Melainabacteria bacterium RIFOXYA12_FULL_32_12 | reverse complement strand
TTTGGGGTTTTTTAATATTTGAGTTATGCGGTGGTCTTATTTATATTATAATAACTAATACGGAGTACAGATTCGAGCATAAAACATATATGTTTTATATTATTTTCAGGGAAATATTGCATGATTGAACTTTCACTAATTATTTGTACCAGAAATAGAGACGATATGATTGTTGATGTCTTAAAATCAGCAGCCAATCAAACTTTAAATTCCTCTAAATATGAGGTCGTAATTATAGATCAGAGTACAAATGATAAAACGCAGAAACTTGTTGAAAAATATCCTGATTTTAAATATATCAAGCTAAATTCAAAGGGTGTATCTATCTCTCGAAATGAGGGAATAAAACAATCAAATGGCCGAATATTGGTTTATATAGATGATGATATCTTATTTGATAATAAATATTTGGAAAATATTCTAAATTTTTATGAAACCTCAGATTTAAAGCCTGATATGGTTGGAGGTAAAACCATAGTTAAGTTTTTAGGTGAGCAACCTGACTGGCTTGAAGGGCCTTTACTCGGGATTCTTGCTCATTCTGATTATGGAGATGAACCTCTTATACTTAACTCACATCCAAAACATGTTCCTTATACTTGTAATATGGCAATAAAAAGAGAATGCTTAGAAAAAATAGGCGGTTTTTCAGAATTTTTAAGTGAATTGGAGCAAAAATTTCCTATCAACGAAGATGTGATGTTTGCTCATGAGATAAAAAATCAGGGTTATAATCTTGTTTATGATCCTAAAATGTTTGTATATCATAGAATGCCGGCAGATCGAATGACTTATAAATATTATAGTGAAAAATATTACGCTCACGGAAAGTCTGATGCTTATCTTTATTACTTATTAAATATGTTTGATAAAAAAAATATCCCTGAAAAAATTTTGCTACATACCCAAAGAATGCTAGAAGGCTTAACTTTACAACATTTTAAAACTAAAATTTCAGAAAAATACTATCAGAGATTAAGATTTCACTATAATTTAGGCTATATAGGTTCTTTATTTAGAATATTACTGAGAAGAGATAGTGGTAGAGTTTAGTGTGAGGAAAAAAGTATGATCGAAAGATATTCACTCCCTGAAATGAGAGAGATTTGGGAAATAAACAATAAATATCAATTTTGGCTTGAAGTAGAATTAGCGGCATGTAGAGCGCATAATAAGTTTGGAAATATCCCCGATGATGCTTTAAGAGAAATTGAATCTAAAGCGTCTTTTAGTATAGATAGAATTGATGAGATAGAAGAAGAAGTAAAACACGATGTAATTGCATTTGTAACCAGCGTTAATGAAAATGTTGGTGAAGCATCAAGATATATCCACATGGGCTTAACCAGTTCTGATGTACTTGATACAGCTCTGGCATTACAATTAAAAAAAGCAAATACAATTATCGAAAAAGATATTAAAAACGTGATAAAAGCAATAAAAAATAAGATTAAAGAACATAAAAACACAATAACAATAGGTAGATCCCATGGAATCCATGCCGAACCTACAACTTTTGGTCTTAAGCTGGGCGTTTGGTTAGATATTTTTGAGAGAAATCTTGAAAGATTTAATAGAGCAGCAGATGATATTAATGTTGGTCAAATAAGCGGGCCTGTTGGAACATATAGCAACATTGATCCAAAAATTGAAGAACTGGTTTGCGAAGAATTAGGTTTAAAACCTGCAAAAATTTCTACCCAGGTTATCCAGAGAGATTTACATGCATACTATCTTCAAACTTTAGCTTTAATAGCAACAACAATAGAACAATTTTCAACAGAAATAAGACACCTTCAAAGAACTGAAGTCCTGGAAGTTGAAGAAGGATTCAGTAAAGGCCAAAAAGGCTCTTCTGCAATGCCACATAAAAAAAATCCTATTAGTTCAGAAAACTTAAGCGGTCTAGCCAGAGTTATAAGGGCAAATTCTATAGCAGCGCTTGAAAATGTTGTCCTGTGGCATGAAAGAGATATAAGTCACAGCTCAGTTGAAAGAATTATAATGCCTGACAGCACAATTCTTATGAATTATATGCTAAATAGGTTTAAAGATGTTGTTGAAAATCTTCAAGTTTATCCTGAAAATATGCTTGCTAATACCCAGCTTTATGGTGGTGTAATCTACTCACAAAGAGTTATGCTTGCTCTTACCAATAAAGGTTTATCAAGAGAAGACGCATATAGATTGGTACAGGAAAATGCTCATAAAGCTTGGAATGTAAAAGGCGGCAGTTTTAAAGATAATTTACTCAATGATGATAGAATCAGGCAGCATTTAAATGAAGTTGAAATAGAAGAGTGTTTTGATCCAAACTATTATTTGAGAAACATAAATACAATATACGAGAGATTGGGGGTATAAATGTCAAGAAGGCTATTAACCGGGGTATTACTTGTAGGTTTATTTCTGGTAGTTAATTTAGCCTGTATAGCAAAAGAACTTGATAATTCAATTAAAGTTTTCCATTTAAAAAATGGTCATACTGTAGTTATCAAAGAGGTCCACGCTAATCCTATAGTTACAATTGATACCTGGATTAAAACCGGCTCAATTAATGAAAATGATAAAATAAACGGGGTTTCACATTTTCTTGAACACCTTTTATTTAAAGGCACAAAAAACTATAAAGCTGGTGAAATGGAGCAAATTCTTGAATCAAAAGGTGCAAATTTTAATGCAGCAACCAGCAAGGATTTTACTCATTATTACACTACTATAGCAAGTCAACAAGCTGATATTGCTTTAGATCTTCATGCAGATTTACTTTTAAATGCCACTATTCCTCAAGATGAGCTGGATAGAGAAAGAAATGTCGTTCAAGAAGAAATAAGAAGGGCTCTGGATAATCCAAGTCGTATATTATTCAATAATCTTAACGGAATTCTGTTTAAATCACACCCTTATAAATATGAAACTCTTGGAACCATGGAAATAATACAAAACTTACCAAGAGAAGAAATTCTTGATTATTATAATAAATGGTATACCCCTTCAAATATGACCACAGTTATAGTTGGAGATATTGATACTGATAAAACATTGATGAGTGTAAAAGAAAAATTCAAAGATAATTCTATAAGTTCTAAAACTATAAAAAGTAATTATGATAAAGAACTTTATATAACAAAAAACACCGAAAAAATCGAAAAAGGCAATTATAACGTTGGATACCTGGAAATAGGCTTTAAAGGTGTTCCTATATGGAATAGAAAAGATAATTATGCCCTTGATTTAGCAGCAGAAATCCTTGGTAGCGGCAGAAGCTCAAGATTATACCAGAATGTAAAAGAAAAAAACCTGGTTTCATCTATCTCATCAGGCCATCATTCTATGAAAGATGACAGTATTTTCTTTATAGATGCTGATTTAAAACCGGAAAATTATGTACTCACTAAAAAGGCTGTTTTAAAAGAGCTTGATAAATTAAGAAATGAAAAGGTTACCAAAGAAGAGCTGGAAAAGGCAAAAACAAGGCTTCAAAGAGAGTTTTTATATGGTAATGAATCTGTTGAAAATATAGCCAACTCTATTGGTTATTCTATGACAATTGGCGGTAAGCTGGATTATTATACTGAATATATTAATGATATTAATAAAATTACCGCAGATGATATTCAATATGCCGTAAAAAAATATCTTCCAGAATCAAGAATGGCTACATCAGCATTATTACCTAATGATATAAATATAAATTACACACAAAAACCACAAGAATCTTATAAAAATGCTTCAAAATATATCTTAGATAATAATATGACTCTAATTACAGAAAAAAATGATTCAAATGAGATAATATCACTCAGCATCTTTGTTAAAGGTGGCGACTTACTTGTAGCCCAGCCAGGACTACAGGATATATTGGCAGCAACATTAATGAAAGGGACAAAAAGTAGAAATGCCTTAGAAATATCAAAGGAGCTTGAAAATTCCGGTATTATTATTGCACCTTCTTCAGAGGCTGACTATTTTGAAATAAAACTCAAATCCACAGCTTCTGATTTCAATAAGGCTCTTGAAATTTTAGCTGATATCATCAATAATCCTGTATTCAATCCTGAATATATAGAAAAAGCTAAAATCGATACTGTTCAAGGAATTAAAGAATCGCGTGATACGCCTCTTTCTTATGCTTTCGAAAACTTCACAAAAAAAATGTATCCTAACCATCCCTATGGCTATGTTGGAGAAGTTATAGAGAAAAATATAAATAAGGTTAACAGGGAAGATTTAGTTAAATTTCATGATGAATATTTTATTCCTGAAAATATGGTTATATCTGTATCCGGAAATATAGATACTAATGATTTAATAAGTAAATTACAGACTTATTTCCCAAAACAAGAAGGAAAAAAAATTAACATTAATGAGCTAAAAACAAGTTATAAAGCAAAAGAGCAAAATCAGCTCAGCATCATAAAAAAAGATACCACCGCTGCTTCAATGGTTTTAGGATGGCCTGTTACAGGAATAACTCAGGATAAAGAATATGCCAGCTTAAAAATAATTAACGGACTTCTTGGAAATGGTCTGAGTTCAAGGCTTTTTGTAAATTTGAGAGAAAAACAGGGGCTGGCTTACGTAGTTAGCAGCGCATATCCTTCAAGGCTTGATAATAGTTTCTTTGTGTTATATATAGGTACTAAGCCTGAAAATATAAAAGCTGTAAAAGAAGGCTTTTTAAATGAAATAAAAAGAATAAAAACAGAACCAATAAGTAAAAAGGAGCTGGATGAAGTAAAACAAAAATTGATAGGACAATTTGCGTTATCACAAGAAACAAATCAAGAAAAAGCACATAATCTAGGCTGGTTTGAGGTAACCGGTAAGGGATTTAAATATAATTATGAATTTCCTGATTTAATAAATTCTATTACAGCAGAAGATATTACAAATACAGCTAATAAATATTTTAATGACCCTTATATTATCTCGATAGTAGCACCGGCAAAAAATGTAGAAGGTTTGGAAAAGGAATACAATAGTGAAAGTAAGCGTTAAGGTACCCGCTACTACGGCAAATTTAGGACCGGGATTTGATTGTTTCGGAATAGCATTATCTTTATATAATGTTATAACAGTAGAAGAAACTGTTTATCCAACAACCGGACTTCAAATAAATATTCTGGGTGAAGAGGAAGAAGGAACAACTAGCTCTTTAATTCCAACTAACGAATCTAACGTAATTTATAAAGCTATAGAACTTCTTTATAACTATACAGGACAAACTCCACCGGCATTAAGAATCAATATTCAGTCTAATATACCTATCGCAAAAGGTTTAGGGAGTAGTGCTTCTGTTATAATGGGTGGGGTTTTAGCAGCAAATCAGTTATTAGGCAATCCTGCTGATGAAGCTGCTTTACTATCAGTAGCTAACGAAGTTGAAGGCCATCCTGATAATATTACACCTGCTATGTTAGGAGGTTTTGTATTATCTTCAGCAGAGGATGACGGTAGTATTATATATAGAAAAGTCGATTGGCCTCAGGAATGGAAATTAACCGTTTGTATACCTGATTATGAACTTGCTACTCAGATTTCAAGATCAGTCCTTCCTCAGGTAGTTAACTTCTCAGATGCTGCTTTTAATGCAAAGAGATGTGCAATGTTCATAGAAGCTTTGCATTCTAAAGACGATGAATTAATGAAATATGCATTAACAGATAGATTACACCAGCCGTATCGCAGCAGACTGGTACCTGGTTATAACGAAATTAAAGAAAACTTAAAAGAAATAGATATACTCGGTACCGTCATAAGTGGTGCAGGGCCAAGTATTCTTGTAATTTCCAGAAATAATGTTGTTGAAGAAATAAAAGAAATAGTAAGTTCCACCTGGGAAGCCTCAGGGATCAATTCTACTATTAAAACAATAGATGTAGATATAAAAGGTGCCGTAATTTTATAAATAGAGAATTACAAATCATAAAAGGGTCACTCTAAGAGTGACCCTTTTATGATTTACAGAGATCATTCATTAAATCGTCAAAAGAATCATTATTATGGAGTTTATTGAACGATTGTATCGCCAAATTTTTTAAATTCGTCCTGATAAAAAATTATTAATAGATGCATATAACTTTGCCAGGACTCACCCTTCGGGTCTGGTAAAAAATTTGGCTATTTATTCTGCTAATTACTGAGTCTAAGAAATGGTTTTAAAGCTACAATTTTGCTAAAACTTACACTTTAATTAGTTTTTTATTATGAAGAGAAATAAAAAGAGAAACTTAGGTGAAAGATTATTCCAAAGAAGAGTTGGTTGATTGGGATAGAAGCATAAGTTTTAGCAAAATCTCCGCAAGAAAACATTTCAAGGCTCAGTAATTAGCTAGATGCTCGATCTTTTCAGGATTTTTATCTTACTGCATAATTCCTGTGCTTTATAAATCAGCTTCAATTGAAGTATTTCATTTTTTTCTTAAAATATCTTAATAATTTATCCAAAAAAGTAAATTTATAACTTTGTTTTGTTTTTATATAAATAAGGAAGTGTTCGATCTTTGCATTTATATTGTAAACCCGAATTGGGGAGGTAAGTATGGGAACAGCTGGAAGTATTACAAGTTTGATGGATAAATCAGTTTATTATCCTACGGCTCAGAATGGTGGTAAAAACCAATTTTCGAATTGGTTAGATAATTTGACTATTAATGCCCTGACTCAAATGAATAGTATGCCTACGATGTCTATGGGTTCTCAAGGTGCTCTGGGTAATATTAATAGTATTATGGGTATGAATTCTCTAGGAATGACATCAATGAGTGGTCAAAACGTCTATTCATACTTGGGTGATCCTAACCTTAGAGAATTAGCAGATAGCATACATTCTTCATTTTGCGCCTGGCCTTTACCAGACAAGAGCAAAAGAATAAACATGGTTTTAAATAAATTAGCACAAGAAAATCCTGCAAAATTAGCCGCATTAGAAATAGTATATGGAAAAATGTATGGTGCTCCAGACAAACTCAGACAAGATATAAGGCATCATTTATGCGGAGTACAAGGTGCTTTAGGCTTAGGAAAACCACATTGTAAGGAATTGGATTTACTTAACCAGGCAGCAAAAATTAGCCCAGCAAACGCAGCAATAGCTCTTCATGAAGCTATGAAAGGTGCCGGCACGGATGAAAAAACAGTTAAAGATATCATAAATAACAGTCCTGATAATGTCTTGAGTCAGGTTCTACATCAATATAAATACTTAACAGGTGGCAAATCATTAAAAGATGATATTAAAGGCGATTTCAATGAATACTTAGGAGGACCTCAAGAAGATATATTAACAAGAATAGATATGGCATTAGCAGGTGCAAATTCATACGGAATTTTCTAACTATTCATTACATACAATCTCTCTCTTAAATTAACTCCTCTCCACTGCAAATATCCTCTACTTTAGCCCAGTTATACAACTGGGCATATTTTTTTGTTTACAAAACAAGAGAGAGCAGATTAAAATCTGCTCTCTCTTGAAATTACAATTTTAAAAGTCTAATATTCTATGCCTTTTCGTGCCATAACACCCATATTGAAATAATGTTTGATAGGCTGCATTTCTGTTACGAGGTGAGCCATAGCTACAAGTTCAGGATGTGCACGACGTCCGGTAAGTACAATTTCAAGATTTTGAGGTTTATTTTTAAGAGTTTCTTTTATTTCTGAAATCTTAATCATGCCAAGATCTGCACAAATGTTAATTTCATCAAGAATAATCAGTTGATATTTACCGCTATTAATCGCTTCTTTTGTAAACTGCCAACCTTTTTTAGCTTCTTTGTAGTCTTCCATATTAATGTTATCAGAATAAACTACTCGATCAAGCCCAAACTGTGCCACTTCTAAATTTGGCATCAATTTTGAAGAAGAAGCAATTTCACCATAATAATTGTTAGCCTGTTCCCCTTTAGTAAATTGTATAATTAAAACTTTCCACCCATGCCCGATAGCTCTTAATGCTAGACCTAATGATGCTGTAGTTTTACCTTTTCCATCCCCAGTATAAATTTGAATATAACCGTGTTCTAGCACTTCTTTTTCACCCTCCACGTTCCTGCTTATACAGTTCTCTCTCGTATTTAGATTAACCCATTTTATATTTAGGTTATCAACTCCCCTCAATAAACTTCTGTATTTGCTGCCCCACATACTACTATAGAGTTTTTTATATAAATGAGCAAGTTTTTTAATAAAAATACAGTGTATATATGAATATATATATTAAATAAAGTTTGTTGAGTGTTTTACTATAGTAAATCAAAGAAAATTTATGTGTTTAAAATAAAGCTTATAAATTTACATTAACATTTTAAAAAAAGGGAATCAGCGTGATTTTACTCAACATGAAACTTTAATAATAAAAATTAACTTTATATTGGTTTAATTATCTTAAAAAAAGCTTGCAATTCAGGATTGGCATAAATACATTCAATCTTTTAAAAATCGCTCACGAAGCATTTCTTCAAACTATTTTGCAAATTCAGTTATGCTAATTTAAAAATAAGAAATGCATTTTATTAAAACGCTTTGTTTTTAACTTATATATAAGGAATTAAACATGATTGACATTACAAAATTGCTGTGATAATCTAATATTAGGAGTTATTGAGAAATATTCTCAATAAGCTTAAAGAAAGGAATAATAAACAAAATAATGGTAAGCTTAGTTGAAATAAAAGTTGGGCAAAGGGTTGAAATCTTGGACTTTATTGATTCTACAGTGAGTCGCTTTTTTTCCTGTTTTGGTATAGAAAAAGGTCAACAAATAACCTGTATAGCAAAACCCGGTCCTGTTATTATTCAAAGAAATCAACAAGAAATAGCCGTAGGAAGAGATCTTTCAAAACAAATTTACGTTAAGGTTATATAAAATGGATACAACACTTAAAAATCAGCAAAATCGGAATAAAAATAATTCCGATAATACAAATTTGCAAAAGATTGTATTAGTTGGCAATCCTAATGTTGGCAAATCTGTATTTTTTAATAAGTTTACCGGAACATATGTTGAAGTAAGTAATTATCCCGGAACAACTGTCGATATAGCAAAAGCCACCTTTAAGAATTGGCAAATACTAGATACTCCAGGAATTTATGGTATTGGCAGCTATAATGATGAAGAAATTGTAGCTAAAAAAATCATCTTAGAAGCAGATTTAATTATAAATATTGTTAGTGCTATGAGTTTAGAAAGAGATTTATTTTTAACTCAGCAACTAATTGATATGGGATTCCCGATTATCGTTGTTTTAAATCAGATTGATGAAGCTCAATCAAGAGGAATAGAAATAGATTATCAAGCTCTTGAAAACCTCTTTGGCGTGAAGGTTTTTCCAACAATTGCCATTAAAAATCAAGGAATTAAAGAGGTTAAAGACTATATTCAAAACACAAAAGTTGAAAAATCAAATATAGAATCAGCTTATTTGGACAAATTCCAGTTAGTAAGCTTATCTAAAGAAGAACGAATCGATAAAATTCTTGAATTTGAAGACAAAAAAGAAAATCTGGATAGTAGAGACTATATTTATTCTGAGAGAAGAAAAAGAGTAAATGAAATTATTGATAAAGTGGCATCAGAAACCACAAAAAATGTTAATATATCAACTTTTATAGGTAAGCTACTATTAAATCCAATAGTAGGTTTTGCAGTAGCTATGTTAATATTACTTGCTCTTTATAAAATAGTTGGTGGCCTAATAGCTGGTGATCTAGTAGATTTTCTTGAAAACAACATACTTTTAAAGTATTACACCCCCTGGATTACTGATTTAGTTACAAAAATAATTCCAGAAGGGCCTATAAATCAAATACTGGTTGGAGAATTTGGACTCTTAACTATGACTGTTCAGTATATTCTCGGAGTCTTATTACCCCTTATATTTGGATTTTACATATTTATGGCAATCCTGGAAGATTCCGGCTATTTACCTCGATTGGCAGTTTTAACTGACAGATTTTTATCAAAAATCGGTTTAAATGGAAGAGCTATTATTCCTATTATATTAGGCTTTGGCTGTATTACAATGGCAACAATTACTACAAGAATTCTGGGATCAAAAAGAGAAAGAACTATTGCAACAGCAATTTTAGGCCTTGCCGTCCCTTGCTCTGCACAACTTGGTGTTATAATTGGACTTATAGCCGTTGCTGGCGGCTTAAAAGGTTGGATAATATATTTATTAAGCATTTTTACCGTAATGGTTTTAGTTGGAACAGTGCTAGATAAGCTTTTACCAGGTAAATCAAGTTATTTACTTATTGATTTACCCCCAATGAGATTACCTATTCTTAAAAATGTTTTAGATAAAGCTTTATCTAAAAGCTGGCATTTTTTGAAAGAAGCAACACCGCTATTTTTCCTTGGAGCCTTCTTGATTACGATTTTAGAAATAACAGGCGGATTAAAAGTAATACAGGAATTTCTAGCACCTCTTACGGTCAGCCTATTAAATTTACCTCCTGAAGTTGCAACCGTATTTATTATGGGATTAATAAGAAGAGACTTTGGCGCAGCAGGACTGGCACAAATGGCTGGAATTGGAGGCGGTATTGCAATTTTAAATCCTGCTCAGATCTTGACTAGCCTTGTAGTGCTTACTTTATTTGTACCCTGTATAGCTGCTGTAATTGTTATGTACAAAGAAAGAGGGTTTAAAGAAGCCTCATCTATATGGTTTGGCTCGTGGATACTTGCATTTCTTATAGGGGGTATATTATCAAGGATTTTAGGGTTGGTGATGTAGATGGACAAAGAATTAAATTGTACAAAAAAAGAATTTTTAACGTGTCCAACTTGTAATATGAATGTAGACAAAAAATATTTGGGAGAAAGATGCCCCAGATGTAATTCTGTTATCCTTCCAAATAGCTGTAAAGACTGTAAAAACATCTGTAAATAAATAATGTAGCATATCATTACGAGGAGCAAAGCGACGTAGTAATCTTTTCAATGTTCGCCGGATAGATTGCCACGCCTGCGTTGCAGGCTCGCAATGACAGTTTTGACGATTTTTTTAAATTTTATAAATACCGAAAACTGCAAATATTAGAAATTTATTATCAATCATTAGATATTATTCTAATCAAGTACCTAAATAAATTATATGAATAATCACTATAATTTAAGGTAAATATGTTTATGAAGTTACCTTACCTGTATGAAGCTAACAGGTATAGTGATCCAAAAAATAGCTAAGAGAGAAGTCATAATATAAAACAGCTTACGGATGCCGAAGCGTGAATAATATCTTGTAGGGCTTCTGTTTGAGCCTGCCCTGCAGGCGAGTTAAGCCCGACTGGGATTTTATCCAATAATCGAGCTTCGAGCAGCCGTCATATCAGCAGGGTTTTTCCTTCTTTTTGGTACTTTTTCTTCCTTTTTGTTTGCAGTAAAAAGGAAGAAAAAGTACATTTTGACAATAATACAACTTTATTATTCTGCTTATTTATTTTTTTATAAATCCGTTTTGACACAGAAATAGCAGTCTTTTAGATTTGGATTATAGAATGGATCACTGTTACTTAGAAAATCTTGCCATTTTTCTTTTAAATAATTCTTTTCACGTCCCATTTGTTCATTAAATTTATTAACTCTTGAAACAGATTCATGATGGTACAAAACACTATGAGGAGTATAAACATTATAATAACCTGATTTTAAGAGATTTAAACACAATTCTATATCATTATTTACTACAGCTAATTCCTCATTGAATTTACCAATTTTATAGAATTTATCTTTAGATATCATTATGCAAGCACCTGTAATACAGGAATATTCTCTTATAATATCATTAACGCTTTTATAACCAGGACAATCCTTATTCATAGATTTATTAACGTGAGAAAACTCATCATTAGATCTAACAATACCAACGTGCTGAATGGTGTCATCCGGGTATAAAAGCTTTGCCCCAACAGCTCCAATATATGGAAGCTGGGCTATACCAAGCATATTTTCAATCCAATCAGAAGTAATTACGGTCATATCATTATTTAAGAAAATTAAATATTCACCTTCTGCAACATCAGAAGCCATATTATTTAATTTTGAAAAATTAAAATCTATATCAACATCTAAAACTCTATATTTTGTAGTTTTTAAATAATTCAGAGTATCTGGTTCAATGCTTCTATTATTTACTAAAATAATTTCGTAATTTTTATAAGTTGTTTTCTCTTCTATGCTTTTTATACACTCTTTTAAGAAGTTAACTTTATCTTTAAATGGAATAATTATAGATACTTTAGGCAATGTTTCAGGATAAAACTTAACTAAATTAAAGTTATTTAGTTTATAATCCACAATATCTGCGTTGTATTGCCGTTCTTGTATTTCATCCAGAACGATATTTTTCATTGAAGAATTTTCTTGCTTCTGAGAATTTTCCAAATGCCTGTGATATAAGACATCAGGTATTCTTAGCAAATTTATCTTCTCTCTCGTTAATTTTAAAACAAGCTTATAAAGATACTCCTGATCAATTTTTTCGGTATTTTTAAGTTCTTGAATTAAATTATTATTTATTTTTAGACATAACAAACTATTCATATAATTGTGACTAAGTAATAGTAAGGGGGAGTATTCAGGTTTAAAATACGGATTAATTCTTTCACAATTATAAATATCTTCATCGCTATATATAAGTTCTAAATCTTTATTTTGCTGAATGGTTTCGGCCAAACAAGATAAAGCATATTCAGGAATCAAATCCCCTTGCTCTACAAAGCAAACATGGGAATAATTATCTATTTTCTCTATATAACCCTGGAAAACATCATAATTCTTGTAAGTTTGGCCTTCCAGATGTTCAATTAATCGGTTATATTTATCTTCCTGAAAATCTCCTCCGTAAAAATAAACTATAGCAAACTTTATTTCAGGATTTTCTGTTAATTTATAAATTCTCTTCTTAGAGCTATTTTTTATCCAGTTTAAATAACCATAATAATTTGCTTTTTCAAAGTTTTCTTTAGACTCTTTATCATGAAAACCTATCATCAAATAAGAAACCCCAAGCAAATGATACATATCAGCATTATCAGGCTTTAATTTAATAGCTTTTTCTAAGCTATTAATAGTTTCTTGCCAATTATTTTCTTTTAAATAAGCTATTCCCAGATTGTAATAAAAATCAAAAGCATTGGGATCTAATTCTATTGCTTTTTTAAAGGCAATTATGGCTTCTTGTGTTTTCTTTATTTTTAAGAACGATATTCCTAAGTTAAAATAGGCATCAACATCATCTGGATATACTTGAATAAACATTTGAAAACAAGTTGCAGCCTCTTCAAAATTATTTGCTTTAAATAACGCCTCTCCTAAACAATAATAAGCTTCAATTTTTTGCGGATTGAGAGTTAAAGTATTTCGCAGGTAATGAATAGACTCATTTAATAAGTTTAATTCAAGAAATATTTGGCCTAAATCAAAACAATACTGATCTGTAGGATTGATTTCAATAGCTTTGTTAATATTATAAATAGCCTGATTATAATCTTTAACCTGATAAAAAATAATTCCAAGCCAATATAATGCATTTGGATCGTTCGGATTTTGTCCCAATATTTGCTCAAGGATGACTTTTGCTTGCTGTAAATCCCCATTTTGTAGATATTGTAAAGCCGTCTCAATTTGCATATTACTATCTATTTAGACCCCACAAAATAATTTAACTATACTTATTATACTTCCAATTTTATTTCAACTTGTAATAAAGGATAAAACTTAGAAGCTGTTTTGTTAAAAACATTTTTTGAGGGAAATCCTTATCATAGCTATCCTTACAATA
>Ga0156398_1066_pt2 | contig 13926 bp, 11 predicted proteins | sample RifOxyA3_FD_108042 | JGI IMG/M metagenome (GOLD analysis project Ga0156398, IMG submission 108042) | Candidatus Melainabacteria bacterium RIFOXYA12_FULL_32_12 | reverse complement strand
GTGCTGGCAGTATATCAAGATCCGATGATTCAAAGCTCGTGGTTAGCCCAACTGATTCTATGGGTGTAAGATTAGCCAAGCTTGCAATGAAAGCCACACTTTTATATACAGAATCTAAAACTGAAGCATTAAAATCAGCAGCAACCAATGCAGTCAACAGTTGGATTTCTTCAAGTTCAGCCACATTACTTAATGATGTGACAAGTGGTTCTGGTTCATATGCAAGTAGATTTTCAGAATATAGCGGTTATTCAAGATCACAATGGAACGAATATATCGGTAATACATTTATTAGACCAGACATTCGTTTAGCTTAAATCCTATCCAATAAATAATTGAGAGTTTATAAAATCAGGGATATTATTTCCGTTGCTGTTCAAACGCTTTGCGTTTCAAGGCAACTCCAATAATATCCCTGATCAATTCAAGATTAAATTGAATTTTGATTATTTTAAGTTTGTAAGGTTTGCTTTTCGTATTCTGATATTTTGAGGAGTTATTTCAAGTAATTCATCTTCCTTTATATATTCAAGACAATCTTCTAGTGATAAATCTCTTGTGGATTGCAATGTGACCATTACATCAGCTGTTGAGCTTCTCATATTTGTTAATCTTTTAGTTTTACATACATTTACTATTAAATCTTGTGGTCTAGTATGCTCTCCAACAACCATGCCACGATAGACCTTTGTTTTCGGTCTGATAAAGAATACGCCTCTATCTTCAAATTGCTGAAGTGCGTAAGGAATGGCTTCGCCATCTTCATGAGCTAGCAAAGAACCATTTCTGTAACTTGGTATTTCTCCTGAAAATGGCTTATAGTCTTTGAAGGAATGGTACATAATTCCTTCACCTTTAGTCATTCTAATGAATTCTCCTCTAAACCCTATAAGACCCCTTGCAGGTATTACAAAGTTTAAGATAGTTCTTATTCCATTAGACTGCATATTAAGCATTTCAGCTTTTCTGAAACTTAATTTTTCAATGCAACCACCGGTACATTGATCTGGAACATCAATAATTAGATTTTCAAAAGGTTCAAGAGTTGCACCATTTTGTTCTTTAAAAATAACTTCAGGTTTACTTACCTGGAATTCATAACCTTCACGTCTCATTGTTTCTATTAAAATGCTGAGGTGTAATTCTCCTCTACCGCTTACTCTGAAAACATCAGTGCTTTCAGTTTCTTCAACTTTTAAGCTGACGTTTTTCTCAAGTTCCTGATATAAACGTTTTCTTACTTGCCTTGAAGTAACAAATTTTCCTTCTTGTCCTGCAAAAGGGCTGTCATTTACAGAAAAATTCATTTTGAGAGTTGGTTCATCTATACTAATTAATGGTAATACTTTAGGATCTTCAATAGATGATATTGTTTCACCGATCTGGATGTCAGGAAAACCTGCTATTCCTACAATATCTCCTGCAACTGCTTTTTCTAAATCAACTCTTTTTAGTCCCTGAAAACCTAATAGCTTTAAAACTTTACCTCTTGTTACGGTGCCGTCTCTTTTTATTAGGCTTACTTGTTCGCTGTCTTTTATTATTCCATTATGGATACGTCCAATAGCAATTCTGCCTATATATTCATTATAATCCAGAGATGTCACATGGAATTGTAGCGTCTTATTAATATTGCCTTTAGGTTGTTTTATTGACTTGATAATAGTATCAAATAAAGGTTTTAGATTATAAGTTTCATCTTCCATTTCATATTTAGCTATTCCTGCAATGCTGTTAGCGTAAACAACAGGAAAATCAATTAATTCAGGATTATCTGTAAGTTCTACAAAAAGATCAAATACTTCATCTAGGGCTTTATGAGGGTCAGCACCTTGTCTGTCAATTTTATTTATTACTACAACTATTTTTATGCCTAATTGTAATGCTTTTGATAGTACGAATCTGGTTTGTGGCATTGGACCTTCTGCTGCGTCAACAACAAGAAGAGCTCCATCTACCATGCCTAAAATCCTTTCAACTTCTCCGCCGAAGTCTGCGTGCCCAGGTGTATCTACGACATTAATTCTATAATCTTCATAGTTAATGGAGATATTTTTCGATAAAATTGTAATTCCTCTTTCTCTTTCGAGGTCGTTGGAATCCAGGACTCTTTCTTGAATGTTTTCATTTTCTCTATATACGCCGCTTTGTTTTAACATACAATCTACAAGCGTAGTTTTGCCATGATCTACGTGTGCTATTATTGCTATATTTCTCAATTTTGATATTAAATTTTCTGACTTACTCATTTTACGGTATTATCCTTACTTTTAAACTTTGTATTGCTTCTTTTCTCGCTAACTTTTTAACATTTTCCGGCCTGTTTTTTACTGCTACGATCCATCCTGTTTTGGTATTGACGAATAAGAAAAATGCTGCCTGACTTTCGACTAATTTTGCCATATCATCTATTATTAATTCGCCTTTATCAGAAAGTTCAAAAACTGAAAATGATAAAGGATCTGATAATGTGCTATTGATGAAGCCGTCAAATTTTGTACTGTATAGGTTTGAGGTATCTCTTATGAGCTCACGATCTTTGTAAGTGGTAATCCATTTCCATAAATGGTCGATAATAGTGCTTATTTTTGGGTCAGCCATTCCCTTACCCTTTTATATGCGATCCCTATAATTTTTTTAACACAAAGAAAAAATAAATGCCAAACAAGCATTATAAAAATTGTATTAAATCGCAATTTATTTATAGATTATTGAAGAAATCTTGAAATATAAAGTACTTGATTAAACAGGCTCGATTTCTTTTTGGATAATCTTGATGAACATTTCTACCAGATTTTTATCCCATGAAGTACCGGCACCACCTCTTAATATATTTATGGCTTCTTCCTGTGATAAGGCCTTTCTGTAAGGTCTATCACTAATCATACCAAAATATGCGCTTGCTACTGCAATAATTCTTGAACATATTGGAATATCATCACCTGATAAGTTACCCGGATATCCTGAGCCATCCCAGTGTTCACGATAATGTTCTATCATGTATACAATTGGTGCAGCAGATTTTATTGGTTTTAAAATTTCTCTTGCCGTTATAATTGGATGCTCCAGCATCTTTTTTCTTTCTTCGTCATTTAATGGGCCTGGTTTTAACAAAATATTTTCAGGCATCATCAGGTTGCCTAAGTCATGAAGTAATACAGCTAATGTTAATTTCTCAATTTCACTATCTGGCAAGTTCATTGTTTCTGCTAATTGGCTGGTAATTTCTATTTTTTGTTGTGTATATCCACCTTCATACACTGTATCATACGTTTTTACCAGAGATTCAACTACAAAATAAAGAAATCCTGTTAGATTTGTCTCTTGTATCGGGCTTGTTTTTAGTTTTTGAATCAGTTGATTTGCAACGTTTGATGATACTGAAATATGCTGCTTGGTTAAGATATCTATAAATGCATCGAGTGCCAACAATTGCCAATCAGCTTGTTCATCTTTAGTAGCAATTTGAACCTGATTTCTACCGTTTCTCTTAGCTCTATAAAGTGCTTGATCAGCTAATTCTAAGAGCTCATTTAGTGAGCCTGTATGTCTTAATAGTGTAGAGACTCCTATGCTGGCTGTTACCGTTCCTACACCCTCTACAGGCACGGATTCTATTGCTGATCTAAGTCTTTCAGCAGCTATTTTGCCCCCTTCTACATCAATACCTGGCAGAATTACAGCAAATTCTTCTCCGCCATAACGGGCTGGGATATCAACTGATCTTGCATTTTGTTTTAATACTTTTCCTATATGGCAGATTGCAGCATCACCTGCGGGATGCCCATAAGTATCGTTAATAAATTTTAAGTGATCAAGATCTAGAATAACCAAAGTAAATGGTTGCTTTAAGCGTGTAGCACGATCAACTTCAGAGGATAAACATTGGTCAAAATGCCTTCTGTTATACAAACCGGTAAGGCCATCTGTAATTGCCTGCTCTCTGATTTGTTCAAATAATCCAGCTATTGTTACAGCAAGTTCTATTTGGCCAACAAATAGACTTAAGAAATTTCTTTCAGTATTACTAAGCTCATTTCTTATTGAAACAGCAATAAGACAACCAAAAGGTTTTTCCTGAACAATTATAGGCAATATTGATATTGACCTGTTTGCAAATAAAGAGTCCAGTTGCTTTAGCTTTTCACTGTCTATTTCAGGATTAGAACCCAGAAAAATATGTTTAAAGCTCTTAACGCACTTAATATCTCTACTATGTATAGATTGATTAACTATATTTTTAGGCTCATTTATAGAAATTTCAATGTTTTCTAAAGGATGTTTCAGTATGTCTTGAATCTTTGCAGCAAATTCATTGTCATTTGCGGCTCTAACCTTCAATATGGAAGAATTTTCCTTGTCATAAATTTGGAATAATGCACAATAAAGATAATCTAATTCATTAGAAAGACCATTAACAACGGTGGATAAAACTTCTGATAGCGGTTCAGAAGAGTTCATGGTGCCCCATATATGTCTTAATGTTAATAAGCTTTTATTGGCTTGATTTAGCTCATTTGTTCTTTCAGAAATCTCCTTTTCAAGGATAGCGTTTCTCTCAAAAATATCTCTAAATCTTTGTCCTTCATCAAGCACACTATGCTCAAGAGCACCTATTTTATTTTTGTAATTTTTAACTTTATTGACAATATTTTTATACCAATTAAGGGGCATATCTCTTCCTATTATTTTCTTTTCTTTAATGCATTATAATACAATATTTTTGCCAATTAAAGTAAGTTTTTCATTAAAAATTCTGAATATCTTGTCAGGCGTGACTTTTTTCATACACTCCATATGGTAATCTTTCTTAAGACAGCGTTTTTTATGGCATGGCTGACAAGGTAAATTTGCTGCTATTGCTGTATGTTTTTCTCCATAAGGGAAGGTTCTTTTATAACTTGTAGAACCTGATATCATAATAATTGCTGGTTTATCTGTAGCATTTGCAATATATGCCGGGCCTGTGTCCGGTGCTATTACAATATCTGTCCTGTTAAATAATTCTATTAACTCAAGAAGGCTTGTTTTTCCAGCTAGGGATAGGTAATTATCAGTGTTGGCTTCTGAGGTTATTTTGTTAATTAAAGCAATATCCTGAGAAGATCCAATAAAAATTACGTTATTATCAGGAGCTAACCTGTCAAGTAATTCGCTCCAATAGCTTTCTAACCAGTGTTTTGATGGCCATGTTGTAGCAGGAGCTAATATTACTATAGGTTTATCTTTATCAAGATTCTTGAGTAAACCACTTACAGTATCTTTTATTTGTTGGTTAATTGGAGGTAAGCTAAATTTAATCTCATCTGTCGGGGCTTCAAGATGTTGGGCAGTTTCAAGATATCTTTCAATTACGGGTTTATTAGGGTCAAAGATATTATGTGCTTTTAATTTTTCATTAATGAATATGTCTGCAAATTCACGAGTTTTAGCGTGAGCAATACGCCTTTTAGCCCCGCTTAAGTAAGTCAGAATGCCACTTTTAAATAGCTCTTGAAGATCGATAGCTATGTCAAACTTTTCATTTTTTATTGTTTTTATGAATTCCAGGAATTCCTTACAGGTTTTTAAGGTGAAGCCTTGCGATTTCCACTTCTTTTTAGGTAAAACATAAACCTGATCTATGAGGGAATTTCCTAGAAGGATTTCAGCAGCCTTATCCTCCACAAGCCATCCTATATATGCATTAGGGAATTTTCTCCTTAATGCATGCAGGACTGGAAGAGAATGAATTACATCTCCTATAGCACTGAGCCTTACTATTAGAATTTTGGGTTTATGTTCCATAAATTCGATTTCAATTAAAAATTATTATGAAAAAAACATATTCAATTAAAATTAATATCATAAATAATATTTTTAATGTATTAAAGTTAATCTTGGTTTCAATTATTTAGAGGAACAAAATCCTAATATAGTGCTCTATCATTTTAATATGAAAGGACTTACCTGTTCATTCGAGATATTTATGTTTTGGCATGCTATCTGATTTAAAATGGTTATTCATTAAAGATTATTAACAATCAGATATACTAATTTTTTGTTAAAAATGAACGTATTTAAATTTTTTGTAAGGGGTAAATACAGTAAAAAATGAAAAATAAACCTGCTGATGAATTAAAAAGTTCTATAGTTAAGCTTTCTGGTCAAATAGACCAGCTGAAGAGCAGGATTACAACTTGTGATGATTCAAACAGGGTGTATAATCGCTTAATAATTGAACGAGCTTGTATCAGGCAAAAGCTAAAAGAGATGCAATCAAAAAATATAGTTTCTTTCTTTTGTTGTAAGAAAGTTAAGTCAAAAGGTAACCAAAAACGAATATGTGATTATTTTAGCTCCTAAATTAAGTAGGAGCTAAAATTTTATAAGTTATTATAAATATCAACTGTTATTTAAGGTTGGTTTTGGTTTATTTTTTGAAAATTTTGTTTTTAGGAAATTAGATAAATTGTGAAAAATATCTGGATTTTCTTTTGTATGTATTATTTCTCCAATTGTCAGAATTGCTCCATTTCTTATTTTTAAAGCCTGATTAAGCTTTTCTTCGTTAACATTATAGTTACCATCAATCAATTCAAGCTGTTCGTTAATCATTTTTCTTGGATTGATTTTGCGTTTGTAGACGTGAGGGTATTTGTGGATTATTAACTTATTATTTTTTATCTTTAATTTATGTGTGTAATACGTCACTTTTACAGGCGTACCTATTTCTACTTTGTCAAATAAATCTTCTGCATCTTTAATACGCATTCTTACACATCCGTGAGAACTATATTTGCCAACAGATGAAGGTCTGTTAGTGCCATGCATTCCGTATTCATTATCGTTTTTATCTCTATGAAATCCAATCCAGCGTGTTCCTAAAGGATTATCTTTACCCGGTCTTATTCTGGATATTCCTGCTGGTTTATATGGATTTTCCCATCCCGGATTTGTAATTTTAGTAATAACCTCAAAATTACCAGTAGGTGTTGGGAAGTTAGACCTTCCAACACCTACTGGATAAGTTTTCTCGATTTTATTGTCTTTTCGCAGTTCAAGAGTTCTGGATGGAATATCTATAAATATTTTGTACTCATCAGCCTGTGCAGGAATAATATTAAATAAGTGAAAGAAAAGAATTTGTGCTAATAAGAATAAAAGTACTTTTTTAATATTCATATTCTATCCTGTTGAAAAAGCAGTTCCTACCAGAAGCCTCTAACTGGTCCGCTTGGGGTTGTCTGTTTGGAAACAGGCTCTCCTTTTTCTGCATAGCAGTATTCTTTACTGTAGTTGATGATTGGATCTAATACAGAAATATCAATTGGTTTACAGGTTGTTTGAACAATTGGGACCTGGTAATTATGAGTTATAATTATTCCAGAAAGGTTTTCTGCATCAATAGATGAGATTTGGAACCACATTTCTTTATCAATAGGATTAGCAATACACATATCTAATTGAGCAACGTCTCCTGGAGGAATGTCTTGGTTGAGATTGAATGCTGGCATGAATATTCTTGTGTAACCTTGTCTGGTGTTTTTAATAGTTAAATGAAGAGTATCTCCCTGGCATACATGAAGGGTTCTAGGATAGAAGTTAATATTAGGATAACCGTTTGATTCGATATCAATTGTTTGATAAACATCAGCAGCATTAGCACTGGAAACTATACCTATGGTTGCTGCTATAGTTAAAGCTGAAACCAATAATTTCTTTAACACCTTTTTGTCTCCTTTCCTTTTTATGTCTTTATTGTTTATGTTTGCTTAATTGTATATACTTACTTATTAAAGTTAGCAAAACTTTCAGGGTATTTCATCAGACATTGCAGCTAGATATTCTAGCTAGTAAATTGAGCAATTTGTGATAAAGATTAATTTAGTATTTGATAGAGATAAAGCGGGGCATACTTTCCCCGCTTTATCTTTTAGTTAACTAGGCTATTGGCATCCAAATGCTATAGAAACTCTATCATCTGAGTTAATTTTTGCGATTCGACTTCCACCTGCACCAACTAAGTAGCCAATTTCATCAGCGGATACACCAAGTATACCTGTCGCACCACTTAAGGCAACTCTGGTTAAGTCGAATGGGGTTCTGACTAATTCAACTCCTGAACCTAGAGCGCTTCTTCCTGCAGCTCCAAATTCACCATTAACTAGCTCACCACCTGCTGTACCAATTCCACCTAGGATTTGTTCGGTTGAATTACCAGCAATAATAGTCATACTGCCAAGTGTTCTTCCGACTGTACCTAATAATCTGCCTGGCCATACGAATGGAAATTCAACAACTCTTGTAAGTGCATCTCTCCAGGCAGGAGTATCAGCTGCTTGTACTTGAGCCGTCAGAACTTCTGTTGGTAATGCTGCTGTTTGGCCACCAGATGTTATGCCTGAGAATGCAACTTTGAGAGCTCCATCACCATTAGCTCCACCTGGCCTGATAACCTCTACAACTCTGCCTCCAACTGTGGATCCTGCAGGGAATGCAACATTATTTATTGTTACAGGTTCTAATGTAGTAGCTGTAAAAGTATCGCCAATATGACCAGTTCTTGCTGAAATATTATCATTAAATTTAACGTTTAATACTGGTGCAGTGATTATTTCTTGTTGTAATGTTGCTGCAGCACCTGTAACTATAGGTTGTATTGATTGTTCCAGTGCTAAAGTTTGTCTTACATTTGATAACATTGCAGCAATTTCTGCTCTGGTTGCATTTTGGTTTGGATTAATTTGATTTGGAGTTGGTGTTCCCTGTAATGCACCTGCCTTTAGTGCTTTAGCTACTGATATTCTAGCCCAGCTAGGAATTTCATCACCATCTCTATATTGATTTAGAATTTGATCTGCTTCTGTACCTGTCACTGTGGTTGGTAAAGCCATTGCCAAAGTGTTTAATGCTTCTGTTCTTGACACTGGTTCTGATGGGCGGTATGTATCATTTGGATAACCAGCTACAAGACCTCTATTATAAACTTTATCTATAGCAGGATTTGCCCAATGTCCCTGTGGTACGTCTCTAAATATTTGTTCTGGTCTAGCTGGAGTATCTTGTAGATTTAATCCGGATACTAACATTGTTGCAAATTCAGCTCTTGATACAGGTAAGGTTGGTCTAAATGTGCGATCTGGATAACCAGTAATTACACCAGCTGTAGCTAATCTGCTAATTTCATCGCTTGCCCAGAATCCTTGTGGTATATCAGCAAATGTTACTTCTGGAGCTGCGGCTCCTGTTATTGCTGTTGGTATCATTACTGTTCTTGAGAATTGCAATGCTGTAGCTGTCTGCATTGTAATAGGCCCAGTAATAGGTGCCTGCCCTGGCATCAATGATATAGGAGTACCAGTTCTGATTTGTTGTATATTACCTCCGCAACCAAACGGATTTACTGATCCTGTTGTAATAGTAGTTGAAGGAATCAGTGGTGATGCAGCTCCGGTAATATTAGAAGAAATGGGGGATGTGCCAAAAGCAAGTGCTGGTGGATTAATTACTGAAACTCTGTCATTGATTCCACCTAGTTCAATTATATTACCTGCTCCAGACACATACTCATTCATATCAGGCAATGCAGGATATGCATAAACTTGTCTTTCAATGTATTCTGTTTTACCAATACTACCTGGGCAGGTAGCTGTAAAAGGTGTAACTTGAGCTGCAGCACCTGTTGGACACATTGATATGGTAGTTGGAGTCATCACAGATGTTTGTAAAGGAACTCTAACAGGTGTAGTTGTTGGACATACACCTTGCTGCATCATCATTTGTTGTTGCATCATAGGTTGTTGCATCATAGGTTGTTGCATCATAGGTTGTTGCATCATAGGTTGTTGCATCATAGGTTGTTGCATTCCTACTGGTGCTTGTGGAACAACAACTGCAGCGCCACCGGTTGGTGTTGGTACTTGTATAATAGTATTTGGACATACAGGGCATGCAGGAATGGCAGGTGTAGCTGGTATAACTGCTGCACCACCTGTAATTGCTCCCGGGGTTATTTGTACTTCAGGTTGTTCAAATCCTTCAGGAGCCATTGCGCTTCTTTCACCAATTGTAGCACCAGGTACACATGGTACTGGACATACTGTTGCTGCGCCACCTGTTGTAACTGGTCCTAATGGAGTAACTGGAACCATAGTTGGGCATACTGGATCAGCTGGAGTTACAGGCATAGTAGGTACTATTGCTGCACCTCCAGTAACAGGCACTTGAGGTACTATTGGAAGTACTTCGCATTCTAATCCCATAGCTTCTGCTGCTGCTGCACCACCAGTTAAATTTGATGTTTGTGGTGTTGCTACAGTTTCAGGTCTGATTAGAATTTGTGATGGTTCTATTGTTGGACTTACAGGAATAACTGCTGCTCCACCTGTTGGAACTGCAGTTTGGCAAGGTGGACATTGGCCATATATTCCTTGTGCTGCTAATGCTGCAGGTATTGCTGTTGTTTGAGGTGACTGGAATGTTGAGATTTCTGTTGAACCTGCAGCATTACCGCCATATGGTTCTGTTGTGCCAAATGCTTTAAATGTTCCAGCGGGACCCACTCCAACTGCTGTTGGGGTTACTTCATCAACAGCAACAGGAGCTTGAACTACTGGACTAGTTTGAGTAGTAACTGTCGGAGTGGTTTCTATTTCACCCACTTGAGCTTTAGCCGCATTACCAGCAGTTAATACACTTATTGATATTGCTGCTGCTAATGATAATTTCTTAAAGTTCATCGTATCTTCCTCCTTAATTTGAATATGTCCAGAAGTTTGCTTCCGGAAATTTTCTTAACCATAATATTCTTATCTAGTAGCTATATGAAATGCTCCGTATTTATTAAACTGTTTTTTTATGTCGGATTTTAAGTTTCTATTTATATGAGTTACTAATAGTACGTTTCCTTTCTCTTTAACTGCTTGTTCAAAAAATTTTGCCTCATGTTCCGGGATTCCTAATCCAATTAATGCTCCTATTATTGATCCTATTAGACCTCCTGTTGCTGCTCCTGCAATTAATCCTATTATTGGCCCTGAGACGACCAGGCCGATTCCTGGAATGACGACTACTCCTATTAGAGTCAATCCTCCGATTACAGCACCAAAAAGACTTCCTGCTGCAAGTCCTTTAAATGCTTCTTGAGGTGCTTTTGTTCCTGTATCTACTGCAAAATGTTGATTTTGTGTTTCTTTTGACATTAAAATGTTGATGTCATTTTCTGAAACACCTTTTTCTTCTAAGTAATTGATTATTTCTGCTAGGTCTTCTTGTGATCTGAATATTCCAGATACTGTCGTTTTTGATCTTTCACCCATTTTATTGCCTCTCATCTCATATTGAAATTGAGTTTTATGTGTATATGAGTTTTTCGAAAAAACAAACTAATGAATGACTTTATTGTTTATAAAATTTTTGGATTTTTATTATTTGAATTATGAGCCTTTTAAGGGTAATTAATCATTACCTCTATTTCCTATCTATGTGGATAGTTCAAAAAATTGCTTGAACTTATCTTTGTAATGATTTTGAATAAGTTTTTTAAATTTAGCCTTTGAACCCAGGGTTTTAAGGATTATTATGCCCAATAAGCTATTCACTTCAATGTTCCTTTATGTATTTGTAAGGAACTAATCCAAAAAGTGTGGGTCAATATTTTATAGATATTTTAAATAAGGGTTAAGTAATATTAAGGTTGGTAACTTAGCTATTTTTCTTTAATTAAATAAAGTTAAATAATTAGCATGGAAAAGTATTGCAAACTTATGCTTAATAAAGTATATTTTATTGTCAATAATATAAATTTTTTGTGTTTAACTTAATGAAAAGGTAAAAATATAAGGATCATTTATGAGTAGCAAAGGAGAACGTTATTGGTTAGAAATAGGCAGGATATTTATTCTGCATCCAAAGTCATTCAAGGATACTTAGCGCCTTCTGATGACTCCATAAAAATGGATGCAGCTAAGCGTGTGAAGCTTAATGATGAGCTTTTAGACAATTGTATTTACATTGCTGATAACGCTGAAGAGATAGAATTAAGTGAATTAAACACTATTGATACTCCAATAGTTGATGCATTGCAGAATTATTTAAATAATCCGTCAGTACCGCTGCATATTCCGGGACATGCCAGGGGTGAAGGAGTTCTCCCTAAATTTAAAGAGTTGGTTGGACAAAGGGTAATTAACTTAGATACTACAGATGAATTTGATAATCTTGGTACGTTATATCCTGCTGATGGTCCTATTGAAAAAGCTCAAGAATTAGCAGCAAAGGCGTTCGGAGCTTCTAAATCCTTTTTTCTTATAAATGGTTCTTCTGTTGGCAATCTTGCTTTAGCCTTGACAGTGACAAAAGAAAATAAAAAAGTAATAATAGGTCGTAATTGTCATCGTTCTGTTATTAGTGGTATAACTTTAACTGGTGCTGAACCTGTGTGGGTAGCACCTGAAAGACTAGATGACTGGGGTATATGGGGACCCGTTAATCCCGAAGAAATAGAAAGATTACTCGATGAAAATCCTGATGTCGGTATAGTATGGATCACTAACCCGACATATGAAGGCATAGTTAGCGATACAGCAGCTATATCTGCTATATGTAAAAAAAGAAATGTTATCTTAATAATAGATGAAGCTCATGGATGTCTTTGGAAATTTAACGATGAGCTTCCAACTTCAGCTTTAGAAATTGGAGCTGATGCAGTTGTACATTCATTGCATAAGACAGGTGGAAGTTTCTCTCAGAGTTCTATTTTGCATCTTGGAAAAAATAGCAAAATAAATGCGGAAGAAGTAGAAGCAAATCTTAGAATGCTTCAGTCGACAAGCCCATCTTATATGCTTCTTGCGAGTTTAGATGCTGCAAGGGCATATTTAACCAGTAAATATGGTCAAAACAGGCTAAATAAAGCTGTCGAAAATGCAAATCTTATTAGAGAAGGTTTGATATCTTTACCTAGAGTCAAATGTTTATCTGTAAAAGATGGATACAATATTGATCCTACAAAAATATATCTGACTATAGACGGTTTAAGCGGTAAAAGATTAGAAAGTATTCTTGAAATTGAATACCATATTGAGGTAGAAGCAGCAACAGATAATGGTATTTTAGCTCTTTCCAATGTAGGAAATACTGAAAAGGAGCTTGAGTACTTCTGGGAATGCATTAAATCTATAGTTAATAGTAATTATTCTGATATTACATATCTAGATAAAGCTAAATACATGCCATTTTTAACCCCTGAGATTGTATGTACTCCCAGGAAGGCATATATAGCTCCAAAAGAAAAAATTTCGCCTAAAAAGGCTGTTGGTAAAATTTCTGCCGAAGTAATTGCTGAATGTCCTCCGGGGATTCCGGTATTAGTCCCAGGTGAGAGAATAACTACGGAGCATATTCCTTATCTTACTAAGTATGAAACAATCTGGGTTAAAAAAGACACTTGACTGTTTTTAAAAAATATAAAAGAAGGAAATTTTTTGATCTGTAACCCTGTTACTGGACACTCGAAAAAAAGAGTGGGTAACAGGGTTCTTGTATTCAAATAAAATTAGATAAAGAAGAAATTATTAAATAAGGGAAATTTACAGAATACTTAAGTATTCTGGCCAATTAATTATGCAGAGTGAGTGGGTATGCACCGTGTCAATTTGAAGGTGACAAGGTCACTTTATTTAAGTTATCAATTATTCCAGTCTTAATTATGTGTGTTGGCACCAGTGACGGAGAAAACTTGCTCACTCATACATCAGGTCAATTCACTATTTATCAATGGAACTTAAAAAAATGATCCCTGTTCAGGGATCATTTTTTTGTATCTTAGCCCTCATTATGTTCGGGCTCTTTTTTATATTTTTTGTTGGTATTTTTATGTTTTTAGTCCTAAAATCTTTTTATACCAGGAGAAATCAGCCACTTTGATACCATTAAATGTTGTTT